>ENA-OQEY01000121-OQEY01000121.1-human-gut-metagenome-genome-assembly--contig:-NODE-121-length-70150-cov-9.106889_pt1 | contig 70150 bp, 55 predicted proteins | sample MGYA00242801_ERZ504647 | MGnify/ENA primary metagenome ERZ504647 (study PRJEB26092, sample SAMD00036204) | human gut metagenome | host: Homo sapiens | study: EMG produced TPA metagenomics assembly of... | reverse complement strand
CTGCTCTGCTCTGCTCTGCTCTGCTCTGCTCTGCTCTGCTCTGCTCTGCTCTGCTCTGCTCTGCTCTGCTCTGCTCTGCTCTCAAAATTGTCGCTCCTTTTCTTATTCATTTCAACTCCTTATTTTCCAAGACGACTTTTTACTAAATTCACGCCAGATTTCAGCATGTCCACATTCGTCAGCATTGCATAAATTGCTGTGATGCAGAGTGCAACAAACTGGATTATCTTATTCCCGCAGTAGTATGTTCCAATCAGCATGCCACCAATGAGAACACTACCGACAATAATTGGCTTCCGAATCTTCATATGTACGGTCTTGTTTACATCAATATAACGAATGACAAACATCGAAAGGAATGCAACCAATGTGGAAACAGAAGCTGCAAACACCTGAATCTTGTTAATTAAAATCAGGTCTACTGTAATATTGATAATTGCCGCTGAAATAGAGGTATAAGCTATCTTCTTTGCATTTTTTTGAGCCACATAAACGCAACTATATAATCCAACCAATACCCGGAAAAGCATCGCATACATCAAAATCAAGATCTGATTATACGCAGCATCATACTTTGTATTAATCAGTATCGGAAATATAAACGGCATGCATGCAACAATACCGAAGCATGCCGCTGCAAACAGCTTAAAGAGTGATGTCATCGTTTCTGTTAAAAACTCATCTCTATCTTCGTCGCCATAGTGCAAAGATACTGTCTCAGTCCAGGACAAATTCAAAATATTATAGAAGTTAATAAATACATTAGGGAACTTATTTGCTATAGAATAAATACCATTAGCCGCAGTTCCTAAAAAGTGTGCAATTATTGTTCTGTCTGATGCATTTACAACCCACCAAGCCAAGTTGTTCGGAATCAGTGGGATAGAATAAGTACTGACTCTTTTGAATACTTTTGGCTGAATACGCTTAACAGAAAAATATTCCCATGCCTTAGACGCAACCACCAAGTATAACAGAGTCAGAAATTGCGCAACCAGGGTGGACATAAACAGTCCTTGAAGCCCCATTTTCAAAAAGACCAACGCAATTACATTTAAAACTGTTGTTGCTGAAGCTGATATAAATGAAGCAATTGTGTATTTGACACTATATCCCAATCCTCTAACAAATTGAAGGAACAATGCCGTGTAGACATGCAACACTACATACAACAACAAAAAGTATGCATTTTCAATTTTCAAAAATGGCTCTACGCAAATGAAAAGAATGATATAAACAATGCTTTGTACTGTACTAGACAGCAACAATGTAGAAAACAGCTTTCCCTGTTCTTCTTTGTTTCCACGGTGATCCAGCATAAATCGGAATAATCCCTGATCCAGCTGCCAGTTTACCAATGGAAGTAATAATGTTGAATATGTTACTAATAAATCAAACGTGCCATACTCTTCCGTTGACAAAATTGCCGTATATAAAGGAAGAAGGAAAAAACTGATGCACTGTGTGCACAGCTTTCCCACTGTAAGTATGGCCGTATTTTTTGCTAATTCTGTTTTACGACTCATTGCAATTTATACCTTCCTGATCTGTAATAGACAAAAGATACTCCCATCCTTCTTTTCTCATTGATCTTATTTTTTCATCAACCTGATTCCAACTTACACATTCATCTGTTATAAATTCATCCTCATTAAAGTCCCCCGAAATCAAACCAACCTGATTTAAAAGGTTCAGTACTCTGTCATTCCGCTTTTTTGCGCTAAGCTGAATTCTAGAGCAGAACTGTTTATGATTCAACAAGCTAAAGACCGTTCCATGAAAAGAATTTGTAAATATATAGCTTGCATTCTTAAATAAAGTTAAAAACTCTGTTGGAGAAGCAGTCAAATTCAATTCTGAAGTAAACGGTTTATCGTATTTACCAAGCAAAACATCAATATCCATATTGCACGGCAAAATAACAAGTTTACAACCTTTTTCTTTTGCATAAGCATTCGCTTTTTTTTGCACTTCTTCTGTTTTTGTCACATAATATACTAGTATATATGGTTCAGAATCAGCAACAGTATCTGTAGTAATATCGTTCCACTCACTATAATCTAGCAAAAGCGTTGGATCACAGTTTACGGAGGCATTTACACCCAGTAAATCACTTAAAATCTCTTTTCCTTCATTTTCTCGGACCGAGTAAGCCGCAAAATCACTCAATCTTCTCTTATATTCATTCCTTTTCTCTGCAGGAATTTGTTTCATTCCAAAACTTGCGGCATAAGACGCTCTTTTTTTCAATCTAGCACATGGAAAATCCAAGAAGAAATTCCGATCAAACCTTGCGCATCTATCATTCCATACTTGATCGCTACCTGTTATATACAAATCAAATTGCACGCCGTCAACATTAACACATTCACCTACGATACTTATTGGCATCAGCTCTAAATAATCTTTCAGGAAATTTTCAAAACCTTGATTTCGATCCTTAATAATATTCCTTGCTCTAAAATGATTTAAAAATGTTTTTACCGGTGGATGTGTTAACAAGAAATCTCTATGCACATAATATTCATTATAAAAATATTTCGGCCAGTAATCTAGCACATAACATTCATGTCCTAATTTCTTTAATGTACGGTATAGTGCATAGCATTGTAGTACTGCACCATAATTGTACGCTCTATGAAAAGTAATTATAGCTATCCTCATTTTTGTCCCCTAATTTTCGCATATATGCGTCCTAGAATCAGTATCGCATTATACATTCTATGCTTAAGCATCCAATATTGAATATTTAAATAGCAATTTTGCTTTGCGCTAATAGAAAATTGCCTGTCAATCCTATTTGATGCCGATTTCATAATTTCATACTGTTTCAATAATGCTATATATTTTTTGTTTAGTTCTTCGCTATTAACTGTTCCAATTTGTTCAGCAAGTTGCAGTACAGTTAATATCACATATTTTTGTTTTGCAAGTTCGCACTCTTTCTCAAGGCCATCCACACACTTCAAATATGATATAATCTGTTGTCTTCCTAAAAACTTTTTTTCAGAGAAAGTGTGCGTAACCGATTCAAAATTGTTTGAATAGTTATAAACCTCGCAATCGATTACCATCACACTTTTTATATGCCTCATATACTCTAAATTGAAGCACATATCTTCACTAAGCGTCAGCGTTTCTTGAAATACAATTCCATTGCTTTGTATTAATGATTTTCTATAGAGCTTCCCCCAGCATGATTTAAACACCGAGTGATTCTTTTTCATGCTACTAGGAAGCAGTACTCTATACCTTTCAAAATCCAGCAATACTTTTATTGCTTCTTTGCTTTCCATAACAAGTATCTCTTCATCTTCTCTGTTCGATGGAGTGTTGTCTCTAATATAATTGAATACAATCAAATCCTCATTTCCTGATGTTGCTTGTTGCATTACAGATAATCGTGATTCTATCAAATAATCATCTGCATCTAAAAAAGAAATCCATTCCCCATTAGCACAACTCATTCCTACATTTCTTGCATGTGAGACGCCTTTGTTTTCTGAGTGAATAAGTTTTACTTGATTACAAATTCCAGCAATTTGCTCGCAAATTGTATAGCTGTTATCAGTTGAACCATCATCAACAACTATTATTTCAACACCATTTATATTTTGATTTATTATACTATCAATTGCTCTCTTTATGTATTTACCAGCATTATACACTGGAATAACAATCGATAACCATGGTTCCATTTAACTTTCCTCGCTTCTCAATGCCAGTCCCATTGCAACACAAATGATAAAAATATAAAATGTCAAGTCATATAAGCAACACCCAGTAACAGAATACATTAAGAAGAAAATCATCATACCCAAAGAAATTGCAAGTACACTTCTATCTTGTAAATCTCCTCTTCCGTTTAATTTTCTTGTCAAATACATCATGTACTTTAAGTGGTTTACTACTCCGAGCACAAAAACACCCATTCCAACAATTCCTGTTTCACATAATATTTGCAAATATACATTATGCGTATTAAGAAGTGCATTCTTGAGATTATAACCGTCCCAAAGGTGTGTCGTATATTGATATTTATATCCAAACCATCCAATTCCCAAAATTGGATTTTTAGAAAATAATGAAATAGCTAACGCCCACATGGGAAGTCTACCACTCGTTACATCATCATATCCACTATTCACAAAACGGCCCAATAAGACATTAAATGTTGTTGGCATAATTTGAAACAGAATTACCACAACAATTGATAATCCTAATCCGCCAGCTATTAATTTAAACCGTTTAGAATCTCTTTTAGCTGAGTTCAAAATATAGTAAACTATTACAAGTGCTGCAACTCCAAAAATGAGATGTCCTCGTTTTGAGGTAAGAAGTAATGCAATCATTATAATTAGAAACCATGCGAGTTCAATTTTACTTCGTTCCTGTTTCTTCTTACACACAAGACGGCTTCCGACAATTAACAATACTAGTACAATATACGTTGCATTCTGGGAATAGTGCGTTGTCAATCCAGCTCTATAACCAGCAGCTCCATAGTCAGTTCCACTTGGCGCATATCCCCACAATGACATAATGTAACTATAAATCCCATTATTAAAGAAAAGAATTATTGTTGCAAAAACATGCAAGCCACCAAAAAACTCTATAATGTAACTCGCTTTACTTTGCCAATGCTTTTTTGCAGACAAAACACATGCACAATACACATACAATATAAAAAGTAATTCTGTATCATAGACACCATGTGCGATTTCGGCATTTCTCCAAATTGAAATAATTCCTATCAATATCCATGGAAGAAATTTCTTTAATCCGCTTAAACTTAACGTTCTTTCTAAAAAAGCCCACACAGTAATGCAAATTGCTCCACACACTACAATAATAATATATGGCATATTTCCAAAAACTGCTCTAATCAATTCGTATGTAAAGGCTGATCCAATTAGGAGTACAAGTCCTATATCGGATAAAATCCTCGCAAGTGAAACTTTCAAAACATTTATCCTCCATGTAAATCATCTACAAAAACAGAATCAACAGCGGGAAACTGCTTTTACTCTTATCTACTACAGCTTCCTCTTTGTTATAAGCCTGCAGCTAAACTCGCGCTAATCAAAAACACGAGGATAAACGAAAGAACCTCCATATTATCGTTCATCCATAATATCCTCTACAACTTTGTCTAACCGTGACACAAAGTTCATCATATTAAATTTGTACGCTGTTGTTCGAGCTCTAATCTGTATATTTTCCCAGTTATCTTTATTATCGACTACAGTCATAATCGCTTCCGCTAATGCCTTTGAATTGCCCTTTTCTGACAGATAACCATTAACACCATCAGTAATAATTTCTGGTATAGCGCCTGAATTAGAACAGATGCACACTTTTCCGGCTGCCATTGCCTCAACAATCCCAATTCCAAATCCTTCTTCCCAGATACATGAATGAACGAAGATATCTGAGTCAGCTAGGATTTGTGGCACATCTTCTCGTATACCAGCAAATTTGCAGTATTTTTCTATTCGCAGATTCTCCGCATCGCTTTCTAATTGTGCTCTATAATCACCATCTCCGACAATCGTAAACGATAAATTATACCCTTTATCTATACAAATCTTTAATGCTTCTAGCGCAATCTGAACCCCTTTTACTTTTACTAGTCTTCCTACAAATACGAGTCTAACCGGATTGTGGGCTGATGAGTTTTTTTCACTAAAACGACTAATATCTATACCATTATAGACGACTTCTATCTTTTCGGGTTTCGCTTTAAAATTCGTTACTACGCTACGTTTTACATAATCAGAGATAGCTATAATCTTCCTTGAACTTTTTGCCGCCGCAAAATTAATGACTTTTCGAGCGACTCTATTGTTTCCATTTAATTCGTCTTTTGCATCACAATGAACATACATAAGTACAGGAATATCATGGAAAAGAAGCGATAATAAGGTTACATATACTCTTATCATAGGTGATCCGTGGTGGGTTATTATGACATCTGGTTTTACATTTGTCACAATTTTAATCAGTTCTTGTGTCGCATTAAATGACCCCGTTTTCCCCGCATCTAAAAAATATGTACTGCACCCACCTTCTCTAATTTTTTTCTCATAGTACCCATCTTCCCACACAAAAACAAAATGATTATCGTGACTACTTTCGCGTGCATATTCAGATACTAGGGTCTCAATGCCTCCACTCTTACCGCAGGCAAGTATATGTAAGACTGTACACATAACAAATCACCTCCCCATACAAGCCTATTTCTTCGTCTTTAAACTTTTTCATAATATAGAGCCAATTTCTCATGCATCGTCTTCATGCTATAGTTGCTATCTATCTTTTTAATGTTGTTTTGTGACATCTGCGCAACCATGCTTGTATTCGTCGAGCACTCAACGAGCGCATTTGCCAGTGCCTTGACATCTCCCGGCTGAATTAGAATACCATTTTCCTTATTATTAATAACTTCAGGAATTGCACCAACAGTCGTGCTTATAATCGCTTTTCCGCAGGCCATCCCTTCCAAAATCGCCATCGGAAGTCCCTCATTATAAGATGGAAGCACTAATACACTAGATTTTTTTAGCAGTTCTAATTTTCTATCAAAATCAGCCCATCCCACAATAAAGATATTGCTCTTGAGATTTTTTTCCTCAACGATCTGCTTGCATCTGTCAATATCCCCATCGCCAGCCAAATAACATTTAATATCCGGTATTTGAACCTTAACTCGTTCTATTGCTTTGATGAGGTCATACGTTCCTTTTCTTTCTCCGAGTCGCCCAAGAGATACAAAAGTATGTGGATGATCTTTGACACTCGTTATAGCGGGTTTCAATCTCTCAGTGTCTATACCATTTTCAAGAATAACACAATTTTTTAATCCAAATGTTTCATCAAACTTCTTTTTCCAATCAGCGGACAACGCAATAACCTCATCTGCTTCTTTCAATATTGAAACAATCTTATCTTTTTGATTGCTTTTTTCATAAAAGAGCATATATTCAGCACCGTGAATATGTAGAATTACTTTTTTCCCCCACTTTTTTGCGGCATGAACATACCATCCTTTTCTAAATGTGCTACCATATGAAGCAGCGTGTATATGGTAAACATCATAATTTCTTTTCGTGAAATAGAACTTGATAAAGGAAAACATCGAAAAAAGCAAAACTCTCAATTTATTCCCATCAACATATGATTCATATATATCTATGTCAAATTTAGTATTTAACATCTTATCTTTTGCAATTTCTTCAATGACAGTTGCCATTCCACCCTTTGATCTTGTCGGACTCGGCCCAACCACTAAAACTTTCACCATTTTAATTCTCCATCTTCCTTCTGCAATCCCCTTAGATTTTTCTGGTATTATTTACTCTTATAATATCGTTTCACACATCCAATAAAAGCAACCTATAATAAATCCCATCAAAAGTTTTACATCATTAGTTGCTCATAATGTCCACCCGAGAAAACCGTAAAACATATTTTTTACCTTTCATACTTCATCCAAATCTCTATATTATTCTCTAAACCACACATTTCCATGGTCATTTACTCGTATTGCAGGATTTCCCGCTATTGTACAGTTGCCCTCTTCAAATGATTTATTCACGATTGCACCAGCGCCAAGCATCATATTATCGCCAAGCGCTATCTTGCCAAACATTTTGACACCTGGCCCAATCCAAACATTATCTCCAATTACCGGAACAGAGCCTTTTTCGATATTTTGTCCAATGTTCACGCCTTGGTGAATATCACACCATTCTCCAATTCTTGCCAATGGATGTACTACAATCAGGCCATAGTGATTTATTTTCAACCCCCTCCCGAAACAGTTGCAAGGAATTGAAAATCCCAATTTTAATCCTAACTGCCTATGTCGCCATTTCCAAAATAGTCCAGCTAATTTGTTCTTTTGGGTATTTCTATAAAATTCATCCATTCTCAAAGCGATTTCAAACTTCCATACTTCATCCCCAATAATGGACGGTCTTCTTTTTTTCATCCCCAAAGCACGTTTATCTTTGTCAAGATAATCTTGCAAATCATCTCTTGTTTTTATCATGACTTTTTCCTCAATCTCTCTAGAAAATATCCCTCGTGTAAACTTTTTCTTTCACATCATCCATGCTCTTATCATAACGGTCTGCAATAATGGCGTGGCTCATTTCCTTGAACTTCGCCAAATCGTTGACCACAACACTACCGAAGAACATCTCACCGTCTTTCAAGATCAGCTCTAAAATCACCACTGTTGCACCCTTTGCTTTGATACGCTTCATAACACCCTAGATGGAGTTCTGACGGAAGTTATCTCTGTTGTTCTTCATGGTCAGACGTTAAACGCCGATGGTAACAGCTTTCTCCTTATCCTCATCAAACTCATTTTCTGCATCGTAGCCATAGTGCCCAGCCAACTTCAGAACACGGTCAGCGATGAAGTCTTTTCTTGTTCTGTTACTTTCGACAAGGAACAAGTTTTTTAATGAACGATAATCGTTGCACCAGCAAATTTTCAACCCATATTGAATTAAATCTATTAATTTATTTGGTAAATCTATTTCATAATTTTGGAATTGTTCTTTAGCTAACCATAATTCAACCAAATAACGAATTTTTCCTAGTTAAATATTCCTCTTAATATCCTCCCAATATGGAATTTTCAGTTTTTCACCAAACATTAAATCTGTTTCATATGTAATATCCGCATCAAATCCAGAATTCGGTGACAAAGTGATTTCCCCGAAATAAATTTGTCCGTTAATATTATACAAATCGATACGCGCAAAAACAAAATCCTTAGATAAAATTTTTGCTATTTCTAACATTTTATCTAAGTTCTTTGGCATTGGAATTTTAGGATCAGGCAACTTATCATCGCCTTTGTTCAATGGAATGAAATTCCATTCTTGGTCATAGTATAAGTAAGATGCTTTGTGTGAATTTTTGCTAAATCGGTCTTTGCAAACCAATATGACATCCGGCTTACCATTAAAGCAATAAATCTTATAATCCATCGGAACATTTCCATCATCAGAAATGAATTTTTCGCAGAGAATCATCGGCTTAATGTTCTTATATTGATACTCGCGACCAATATAAAAGAAATTACTCTTTAAGGATTTTTCAATTTTGCTTCTCGCGTTTGCATAATCAAGTTTATTTTTGTCTGTACAAACTACTAATCCGCCAGAATCGTGATTGCATTTCAAGACAAATTGCTTTGGAAGCAAAGAAAAATCAATGTCTTCATATTTTTCCCAACTACCTAATAGTGGAATTAGATATTCCTCTCCTATTTTTTCTTTCACATAATCTCGAACCAGCAACTTATCAGACACGATTGATTGTAGCGGAAACCTATAATTAAACTTCAGCCACTGGAGCTTTTCATTTAATGTAGTTGGGTTGTTTGTATTCAATTTTCTTCCAACTCTCAGCTGATAATATAACTTGATATAGCTTTTATCTGGCAAAAAACTAAGACTCTTTTTCACAAAAGTCATAACTTCATCTCTGTTCATAATCAATTTCCTTTTATATATTCTTCAATACTATTGATAATGTTAATTGTATTTGATTTATAGCTGTTATACTTTGTCTGTTGCACTGTATCAAGTGCAGTTTCCAAATCACCAACATCATGACAAGAGCATATCAAATTAAGGTCATCAAACTGCTTTATCAATTGGAGCTGATGATCATCAACATGCTCACCATATTTCGCGAGCCTCGGAACAGCTATAACCTTCTTTCCCTTCTTGACAGCTCCAATAATGGCTCCAGTGCCTCCATGTGTTATAACAATGTTGGCTTTTTCCATTTCATTGCTAAACTCATCCCTATCCAAAAACTTTTTATAGCTGAAATTTTTCGGAAGGTAATCGCTGTAGCCTATTTGTGCAAACACATCTTCTGCATCAACTGTCCCTTTTTCACACAGCTCATCAACAGCCTTTAGCAATCTATTAAACTGAAATTTCTGTGATCCAAGTGTTATAAATATCTTATTGTCCATTTAATAGATTCCTCCTAAATATATGGCTTTAGGATAGAATTTCAGCATTGGCTTCCACTGAACATAAAACTGATCCGCAAACTTGTAGAGCAATTTTCCGGTTTCGGTAGGGGAAGTAACTTTCGCAAAAGATTCTATGTAGATCAGTTTCTTGCCCATAAATTTAGAAATCAAGCAAATCGGTATCATTGCAAGAACCCCTGTGCAGATAACTACATCGGGTTTTTCTTTTCTATAAATGCCGATAGACTTCCAGGCATTTTGAATCATCCGCCAGATAAAATCTTTTTCTCGGCGATTGACCTGCTTCATATAATATGTTTTTTCGCCTTTTGCTTCTGCGCTATAATCTGTCTTCTCAGTAATGACAAAGCTATCATATTTCTCCATCAGTGGTTTTAACATCATGAGCTGCTCATAATGTCCGCCTGATGATGCCGCAAAGCATATCTTTACGTTTTTCTTTTCATCCATCTCTCTACTAACCCACACTTATTAATCTCTACCAAACAAATCTCTGGTATATACTTTTTCTTTCACATCATCCAAACACTTGTCATAGCGATTTGCGATGATGGCATGGCTCATCTCCTTGAACTTTGCCAGATCATTCACAACAACAGAGCCAAAGAAAGTCTCACCATCTTTCAGAGTCGGCTCATAAATCACAACCGTCGCACCCTTGGCCTTGATGCGCTTCATAACACCCTGGATAGAACTCTGACGGAAGTTATCGCTGTTGCTCTTCATGGTCAGTCGGTACACGCCAATCGTTACCTTTTTCTCTTTATCTTCATCAAACTCATTTTCTGCATCGTAGCCGTAGTAGCCTGCCAGCTTCAGGACACGGTCAGCGATGAAGTCCTTACGAGTTCTATTGCTCTCAACAATAGCCTCGATCAGGTTCTCTGGCACATCTGCATAGTTAGCCAACAGCTGCTTCGTATCCTTGGGCAGGCAGTAGCCGCCGTAACCGAAGGACGGATTGTTGTAATGGCTGCCAATACGCGGATCAAGGCATACACCGTCAATAATCTGCTGGGTGTTCAAGCCCTTGCTCTCTGCATAGGTGTCCAGTTCGTTAAAGTAAGCCACGCGCAGGGCTAAATACGTATTGGCGAACAGCTTAACGGCCTCTGCCTCGGTGAAGCCCATAAACAGAGTGTCTATGTTCTCCTTGATAGCACCTTCCTGCAGCAGACCAGCAAACTCGTGTGCTACTTCTACTAATCTTTCGTCTTCCAAATCAGTGCCAACGATGATACGAGAAGGATAAAGATTATCGTACAGTGCTTTGCTTTCTCTTAAAAATTCCGGGCTGAAGATGATGTTCTTACTGTTGAATTTTTCACGTACACTTGCGGTGTAGCCCACAGGGATCGTGGACTTGATGACCATGATGGCATTCGGGTTATATTCCATGACCAGCTTGATCACAGCTTCGACCGCAGATGTGTCAAAATGCTGGGTGTGGCTATCGTAGTTGGTAGGTGCGGCGATTACAACAAAGTCCGCATCAGAGTATGCAGTCTTTGCATCCAGCGTTGCGGTCAGGTTCAATTCTTTCTCTGCAAGGTATTCTTCAATATAATCATCCTGAATCGGAGACTTTCGATTGTTGATCAGCTCAACTTTCTCCGGAACAATATCAACTGCGGTTACCTGGTGGTGCTGGGAAAGCAAGGTGGCAATGGATAATCCCACATAACCAGTGCCCGCAACTGCGATTTTGTAATTCTTCATATTATTTACTCCTCCGTCCCTCATCGGGCATATCCTCTAATTTTTGCACCTATGTACACATCCTGTATTTCAGGATGGTATTTCATTTTCATAATCTCCTGTGTCATATCTCACAGTTCTATTAAAAATAACTTCGAATACACTCCCCAACTCAAAAGCCGGCACATTCTTCGCCGTGCCCGCACCTTCTTCAGGTACACACACGACAGGCGGTATTCAACCCGACGGTGTTTATCACTGATATACACCGTGTTTTGCTTTCGCTTTCTTTTTGTCAGCACGGCAAAGCCGATGCACTGACCTTATGACATCTGTTTTCTGACATGCCATAAGGTCAATCCACCCGCTCGCTTTTCATACTGATATTCTGTTTCCTTTGTTCTTCCCTTCATGCTCCGCGTCCAAACTGTGTCAGGCACTTTTTCCCGAGATTTCTCACAGCATTCAGATATCGGTTCGTCTGATGTCCATTGGCGCAGCAGCATAGTTCTGTTCTGGTGTCAGTCCGAATGATTTCTGCGCCGCATCTGGCACAGTTTGTGCTGATGCCGGTGGCGTGGACTTCGATAACAATGATTCCGTTTTTCCATGCTTTGTAGTCCAGATACTGGCGGATCCTGGTGCTTAAGTGGAGCGGGCCCCAGTTTCCTGAGCCTTTCATGACGTTTCTGGAATATTCCTGGTTATAACGTGGAAGTACGATCACAGAAACGTCCTGCTCTACAGCAAAACGTAAGATCTGGCTTGTGACCTGGTGTCCATAGTGTTCAGAAAGATGTTTCAGATGCATCCAGTATTTCTGATCAACTCTGCCTGTCTGTCTGCCTCCGGTGGCTTCCTGGGACTTCTGGATCTTTTCCAGAAGCTTTCTGCAATGGTGGCTGTATTCATTTCCGCCTTTCCAGAACTTCACTGCGATCTCCTGACCGGTTCCGTCCAGAACAACGCCTGCTGCAAAGGCATCACTGTTTGTAAACTGAATACAGAGTATCCTGCATCCTGCCTGCATCCTCTGACGTACGGTTGCTGTATTTTCATTGTTCTGACGTACTGGAACATGCAGCATGTCATATTTGTATTCAAAAACTACGGATGGTGACATGAGTCTGGCGTTTTCCGGAAAGTCTCTGCCTGACAGCCGGCAATGCATCCAGGTCCATGTGTCTCCTGTCCAGACACGCAACGTGATCTCTTTAGCGGAAAAATCCTGATACATTCCTTTGTAATAGGTAACTGCTGCATTTAGTTTCTCTGCTCTGCCGATCTTCTCATCCTGGGCAAAACGGCTGAGATAGCTTTTGGCTGAAGCAATTCCTTCATTGGCTGCTGCTCTTCGAAAATACAGTGGAACCTTTTGCCAGGGGAGGGGATCTGATGGTATGCGTCCGCCTCGTCCCGGAATGCTCATGATCTCCAGCTCGCGTAAAGTCTGCTGGCTTCCCATTTCCCAGAGATCCGTATGATCCAGAAGCAGGTTGTAATAAAATTCAGCGATCCGGTTATAAAATTCCTGTGTGGTCCGCAGCCATTCCGGATGTCTGCACCAGAGATGCAGTCGCCAGGTTGTGATGCTGTAGCCGCTTTTTCCGGTGTTTTCTTTTTTTCCGGTTTCCGGTTCTTTCATTTTGGTTCTCCGTTTTTTGCAAAGAAAAATCATTATAATATAACTTATCTAAATTATTATTTTGTCACTTATCATTTCCATAAGCGACAGGTGATTTTCTCTCAAATTGCATAGTTTTTGAATCTTAATCAATGATAGCATTGCACCCTGTCACTGTCAAGATACGAAAAATGCACCACTTTCGACCAAAAATGCAGTTTTTTTCGGTTAAATTTTTTTATATACGACAAATTTTTCTTTTTTTCGCTTATTAGTGGTCACAAAAATGGTCAGACTTTTGCTATAATAGTGCGAAAAGGAGACTACGATTATGCCTAGAAAAGGGGAAAATATCAGAAAAAGGAAAGACGGAAGATGGGAGGCGCGCTATGAAAAATGTCGTGACCAGAATGGACGGATCCAGTACGGATATCTGTATGGTCGTACATACGAGGCTGTAAAAAAGAAAAAGCTGGCTATTTTATGTCAGAATAATCTTCAAAACTCTCCGGGAAAGTGTTATGTATTTCGAAACCTCAGTGAAGAATGGATGTTATCCATGCGTTACGCTGTAAAGCTCAGCACCTATGCCTGCTATGAAACACTTCTTGATACACATATCCTTCCGGAATTTGGTGATATGCCGTTGAAATACATCTCTTCTGCTTCTGTATATTCCTTCTCTGAAAAGCTGAAACAGCAGGGGCTTTCGCCACGTACCATCAAAAATCTTCTGATCCTGTTCCACAGTATTTTACGCTATGGTGAAAAACAGGGGTATCTGAATCTTTCACAGCTGGAATTTCGGTATCCCAAAATAAATACCAGTCCTTTTCAGCTTATTTCTCATGAACATCTCACAAAGCTGATCACAGTTCTCTCTGCTGAGGACTCAGAATTTCCCATCGGCATCCTGCTATGTATTTATACAGGGATCCGCGTTGGTGAGCTCAGCGGTATCCGGTGGGAAGATATTGATTTTGATAAAAAGCTGCTACATATAAGGCGAACGATCTCACGGATAAAAAATCTTGATTATTCTGGTGAATCTGATGACGAACCCAAAACCGTTTTAATGATAGGTCCTCCTAAATCAGTCTCATCCATCAGGGATATTCCAATCCCTGATTTTTTATTGAAAAAAATGAAACGGATTGCTGCTGAACCTGATTCATACCTGCTGACGGGTACGAACCGTAAATGTATGGAGCCCAGAAATATACAGCGTAAATTCCAGAAGCTCCTTCAGCAATGTGAAATCCCCAGTATCAACATTCATTCTCTCCGGCATGCTTTTGCCACCCGTTGTACGGAAATGGGATTTGACAGCAAGACACTTTCTGAAATTCTGGGACATTCGTCCGTCAAGATCACCATGGATATTTATGTACACAGCAGCATAAAACAAAAGCAGAAGTGCATGGAAAAGCTGAACTATTAGCAGTCAGAATTATGGTCAAAGCAGGCCGGAAGTCCGCATTTATACGGGTTTCCGGCCTGTTTGTCGCTTATGGAAATGATAAGCGACTTTTTTACCCTCAAAAAAACAACACGGCAGACATCCCTCCGGGGCTGTCTGCCGTGTTTTATATCGCTTTTATGTAATTAAGCTTTCTATTCCTTAAGCCTCATATCCATTAGGGTTCTGGCTCTGCCATCTCCAGGAGTCTGCACACATCTCGCGGATTCCGTTCTCTGCCTTCCAGCCAAGTTCTTTCTCAGCTTTGGTTGCATCGGAGTAGCAGGTTGCGATGTCGCCTGGGCGGCGTGGTTTGATTACATATGGGATCTTAACGCCGGTAGCTGCCTCAAAGTTCTTAACGATATCAAGAACACTGTAGCCTTTTCCGGTTCCAAGGTTGTAGATGCTTAATCCGGAATTGTCTTCTAGCTTCTTAAGGGCTTTTACATGGCCCTTGGCAAGGTCTACTACGTGGATGTAGTCACGGACACCTGTTCCATCCGGTGTATCGTAATCGTTTCCGAATACGCCAAGCTCTTTCAGCTTGCCTACTGCTACCTGTGTGATATATGGCATCAGGTTGTTCGGGATACCATTTGGATTCTCACCGATGGTTCCGCTCTTATGAGCACCGATCGGGTTGAAGTAACGAAGAAGAACTACGTTCCACTCCGGGTCTGCCTTCTGGATGTCTGTAAAGATCTGCTCCAGCATGGATTTGGTCCAGCCATATGGGTTGGTACACTGTCCCTTCGGGCACTCCTCGGTGATCGGGATCATTGCCGGATCTCCGTATACGGTTGCTGAGGAAGAGAAAATAATATTTTTAACATTATGTTTTCTCATCACGTCTACAAGAGTAAGGGTTCCTGCGATATTGTTCTCATAATACTCCCACGGCTTGGCAACAGATTCACCAACTGCTTTCAGTCCTGCAAAATGAATACAGGAGTCGATCTCTTCTTTGTCAAAAACTTCATTTAATGCTTCGCGGTCCAGGATATCTGCTTTATAGAATTTCACCGGTTTGCCTGTGATCTTGGATACTCTGTCCAGAGCCTTCTCACTGGAATTGCATAAATTGTCAACTACTACAACATCATATCCTGCGCTCTGCAGCTCTACAACGGTATGACTTCCAATGTATCCTGCTCCACCTGTTACTAAAATTGCCATAGTTTTTCTCCTCCTCTATTGGATCTAACTGTTCCTGTTTATTTTAGCACTGTTCCTTTGTTTCCACAATAGCAGAAAACCAGGTTTACTACTTAATCCCAGAGTCCCTGCGGATAAAGTCCCTGATCCTTCAGATTCTGGATCGCGGCTACCACTACCGGTTTGTCCTCTTTATAGGTCACTCCGTACCATTTATCCTGTGTGGTAAGGACCCTGACTGCTGCCTTTTTTTCCTGGAGGAGCTCGTCAACTACAAACGGAAGGAAATATTCGCATTTCAGAGGATTTTCCGGGATGCTCTTTTCAAGGAATACCGGGAAGCGTTTTACCAGCTCTTTCATAAATCCGCCGGTGAATCCCCACATGTTCATGGATACCGGAGTCTCTCCCGGGAGACTTGTCCAGGTTTTTCCATCGTCCTCTGTGTAGGCTGCTCCGCCGTCACGTTTCTCAATGTGTGTTCGCTCATTGATATCTGCAAGATATCCATTTTCATCTGTCTCACAGACACCTCTGGAAACGTAGCCGTTGTCTGTCAGGGTATTCTCAAGACGGTAGCCTACCATCATATACTGGGCAGGTACGGTGTCCTCCTGGGCCTGGATCAGGAAATCATACGCCATCTTAAAGGCATGGGTTCCATAATAATCATCTGCATTGATCACCACAAACGGTCCGTCGATCTCTCCGGCACAGCTTAATACCGCATGTCCGGTTCCCCATGGCTTCACACGGCCTTCCGGAACCTGGAAGCCTTCCGGGATGTTGTTGAGATCCTGATGCACATAAACGATCTCCACCTTGTCACTTAAGCGGTCGCCGATGGCATCGCGGAAATCCTGTTCATTCTCTTTTTTTATGATGAATATCACTTTCTTAAAGCCTGCACGTACGGCATCATAAATGGAAAAATCCATGATGATATGACCTTCCTGATCTACAGGATCGATCTGTTTCAGTCCGCCGTAGCGGCTTCCCATTCCTGCTGCCATTACTACCAGAACCGGCTCTTTCATAATTTTGTTCCTCCTGATTTTTAGAAATACAGGGATTTTTTCCCATACATATTTTAAGCCGGTCAGATTCTCATCCGACCGGCCTTTGAACCTTTTTTTATTATACTACACTTCACCGTGAAATCCTACTGATTATTTTCAGTTTATTTTCGGTCAGAAGTATTCTCCGGGAAAACGATCTCCATCCTGGTTCCAACTCCCTGTTCACTTTCCACGTTGATCTGTGCATGATGAAGCGTTGCTCCATGCTTCACAATGGAAAGCCCCAGCCCTGTTCCGCCGGTCTGTCTGGAATGGCTTTTGTCTACCCGGTAAAAGCGCTCAAAGATCCTTCCCTGTTCACTTTTCGGGATTCCGATCCCGTCATCTGCCACACAGTAGAACGGATGCCCTTTCCGGTTGCCTACTATGATCCGCACATGACCATTCTGTTCTGTATAGCGAACTGCATTGTCTGCAATATTAAAAAGCATCTCATAGAGTACATGGCGGACACCCTTGATCTTCTCTGCACTTCCGGCAAGCTCAAGGAAAATATTTTTCTTTCCGGCAGGATGTCTGAGATTATTTCTTACGTCTTCCGCAAGCTCATAAAGATCCACCTCTTCAAAAGGAACCTCACTGTTGCTTTCATCCAGTCTGGAAAGCTGGATGATATCCGCTACCAGATTGGAAAGTCTTATTGATTCATGGTAGATCCTTCCGGAAAATTCCTGTATATGATCTGCCGGAACCATGCCGTTCATCATAAGCTCCGCATAACCGGAAATGGACATCAGCGGGGTCTTCAGCTCATGGGAAACATTTGCAGAAAATTCCTTCCGGATCTCCTCTGCCTCCTTCAGTTCTTTTACCTGCTGCCGGATCTGCCGGTTCTGTTCATCCACCCGCACAAGAAGGGGACGCAGCTCCTCATAGCACACATTGTTCAGCGGATGCTCCAGATCCAGCTCGTTGACCGGACGGATCAGCTCTCTGGTCTGTCTCTGTGCAAAAACAAACTCCAGGATCAGTACCAGGAGCATCAGAAGTCCCAGCACAGCAAGACTTGAGATCCATGTGGAATATATGGAGTCTACGGTTTTTCCTACACGGAGCACGTTTCCGTCATCCAGCTTCATCGCATAATAAAAGGTCTTTTTTGCAAAGGTTTCTGAATAACGGATGCTTTCGCTTTTTCCATTTTTTTCTGCCTGTATAAATTCCGGACGATCACTGTGATTTGCCAGTTTTTTCGGAGAGGTCTCAGAATCGTAGAGAACGGTTCCGTCTTTACGGATGAGAGTCACACGACTTGATGATACTGTCCGAAGCTTTTTTGTGAGAAAGGAATCTCCATACTCATCCATGGCAAGGCAGATATACTGCGCTTCCTCACGGACTCCACGCTGCATGTATGTGTTTAATTTATTGTAGGTGATCACACTTGCTGCCAGAAACGTGACAAGAACAGCAAAAATGATCATAATGCTTGTATGATGCAGAATTTTCTTTTTCATACATGATCTCCGATCCGGTATCCCACGCCACGCACTGTCTCGATCAGATTTCCGGCTTCCCCCAGCTTTTGTCGAAGAGTCCGTACATGAACATCTACAGTCCTTGTTTCTCCGTCAAAATCATAGCCCCACACATGGCACAGGATCTGGTTTCTGGACATGACCAGTCCTTTGTTCTCCATAAGATATTCCAGAAGCTCGAATTCCTTTCTGGTCAGCTCCTTCACCTCACCCTGATAGCTGACTTCGTGACGGGACACATTGACACGAAGATCCTTACAGTACAGCTCTCTCTCTTCGCTCTGCCTTGCGCAGCGCCGAAGGACCGCTTTGACCCTGGCTACAAATTCCATCATCCCGAAGGGCTTGGTGATGTAATCATCTGCGCCGCCCTCCAGACCTTTTACCTTGTCAAACTCCGCTTCTTTGGCTGTGACCATGATCACCGGGATATCCCGGGTCCTGGTATCACTTTTCAGTCGTTTCAAAATATTATACCCATCTTCACCCGGGAGCATGATATCCAGCAGGATCAGTTCCGGCATATTTTTTTTCATGGCTGTGTCAAGTTCTGCCCCGGTTTCAAAACCTTCTGCCTCAAAGCCTGTTGTCTCCAGGGTATAGACAAGAAGCTCTCTGATATTTCTCTCATCTTCCACACAGTAGATCATTCTATATCCTCTCTGTTCGTTTTTTGCCGTTGGCACTTCATAATCGTCTGGTCTTTTTTGTTCCATGCCTTCAGTATAACTGCTTTCTTTTTACTGCACAAGCCCTGGCCGTCTGCTGATACAGATAACCAGGGCATAGCATTTCGATATCTTTTTATTGGCTGCCTGCCGCTGCCATCTGGGCTGCCGCCTGCTCATCCTTTATTTCCGGAAGCTGATACTGATTCCGGATCACCTCCAGCGCACGGTAGAAGGTTTCGTCCGGCCCATGTTTGATCTGCTTCAGGTGCTGATGTGTATCAAAAGCATCTTCATGAACCTGTGTCACACAAACACCGATATTGGAACAGTGATCTGCCACACGCTCCAGGCTGGTAGTCACATCGGACAGGATGAATCCCATTTCAATGGTACATTCTCCGGCGCGAAGTCTCTGGATATGCCGGTACTTCAGTTCCTTGCTGAGTTCATCGATTACTTCCTCCAGTGGCTCGATCTCTCTCGCAAGCTGCACATCCTGATTTTCGTAAACCTTGTAAGCAATATCTACAATGTCTTCCACCGCATGCTCCATGACACGTAACTCTTCCAGCGCCTTATCCGAAAACTTCAGGCCTTTTTCATAAAGCTCCTGTGCGGATTCCATGATGTTCACACCGTGATCGGAAATCCTCTCGAAATCACCGATACAGTGGAGCATGATGGAAACACTGTGACTGTCATGAACGGAAAGATCCTTCTGGTTCAGTTTTACAAGATAGGTTCCAAGTTCATCCTCATAACGGTCTACCTTTTTCTCTGCTTCTTCCACCAGAGCCTTTCCTTCTGCGCTGAAATTCTTCAGAAGGTCCAGGGCTGTAAACAGAGTTCTGTGAGAATCCTCTGCCATTTTTTTCGCTGCATTCCTGCTCTGCTCAACTGCAAATGCAGGTTTCTCCAGAAAACGGCTTTCCAGGATCATGAAATCCGGATCTGCTGCCACCTTCTCCTCCTCTTCCTTCCTGTCGCGGATAGTAAGACAGGCAAGCTTCTCCAGAGCCTTTCCAAACGGAAGAAGAACAAGAGTTGCCGTGATATTGAAGGCACTGTGCAGGATCGCGATCCCGGCCGGAGTCGCTGCCTGTGCCATAAATGAAAAATGTACTGCTGCATTTATCGCATAAAATACTGCCATGAACAGCATGGTTCCGATCAGATTGAAATACAGATGGACCATAGCCGCACGTTTTGCGTTTTTGCTGGCTCCGATGGCTGAAAGGATCGCAGTGATACAGGTACCGATATTCTGTCCCATGATAATAGGAAGTGCTGCACTGAACGGTACCATTCCGGTAAGGCACAGTGCCTGGAGGATACCAACCGATGCGGAGGACGACTGGATGATCGCTGTCAGCACTGCTCCGGCCACAACTCCAAGGATCGGATTGGAGAATTTCACCAACATTCCGGTAAACTCCGGTACCTCTGCAAGAGGTTCCACAGCTCCGCTCATGGCATTCATTCCATACATCAGGATTGCAAAGCCTACAAAGATCGCTCCCACGTCCTTTTTCTTCTGGCTTTTTGTAAACATGATCAGAACCACGCCAATCAGTGCCAGTATCGGTGAAAATGACGTCGGCTTAAAAAGCCGGATAATAAAGTTATCACTCTGGATACCTGTAAGACTTAAGATCCATGAGGTTACGGTAGTACCGATATTGGCACCCATGATGATTCCCACAACCTGGGACAGCTTCATGATTCCCGAGTTTACAAAACCAACGACCATAACGGTAGTTGCCGAGGATGACTGGATCACTGCAGTCACACCCATTCCAAGAAGAACAGCTCTGATGGGATTGGAGGTAAGTGTCTCCAGGATCCGCTCAAGCTTTCCGCCTGCAACCTTCGCAAGCCCGTCTCCCATTAAGTTCATTCCATAAAGGAAAATAGCAAGGCCGCCAAGCAATGCCAGTACGCTGAAAAAGTCCATAATACTCTCCTTCACTTTCTCTTTTTGATATGTTTGATTTCCTTTTTTCTCATTTCAACGATTTTCATAATAGCGGCCTATTGTAAAATTTTCCCCACTGGAATGTAAAATCTGTGTAAAAAAATAAAACAGAGAATCCTGTTACGGGAAAACGATTTCCCGTCAGGATCTCTCTGTCCTATATATCGTACAGTGGTTTTTATCCTTATGATGTGTTTTGTGCTGCGGATATTCTCATTCCGCTGAGCTGCATGCTCATGAACAGAGCTACCCTGCGATCTGTGATCAGAATCCGCGGATCTCCTCATCCTCAGATCCGGTCTTGTCGATGGATTTTATTACAAGGTAATAGCTGTAATCATCATTGACCTTTACTTCCACCCGGTCTCCTACACGATGACCGCGCAGTGCCTTGCCGATAGGCGATTCAATACTGATACGGTTTTCCATGGAATTTCCGCGGATGGAAGTAACCAGCTTGTACTTCTCCACCTCATTATCTTCTTCAAAAAGAACTTCCACGATATCGTCCATTCCCACTTCGTCAGATCTGGAAGCATCGGATACAATGGATGCAGTCTTCAGCATCCTCTCCAGATAACGGATGCGGCTCTCGTTCTGATTCTTATGCTTCTTGGCTGCATAATACTCAAAGTTCTCACTTAAGTCTCCCTGGGCACGTGCCTCCTTGACCGCCTCAATGGCTTCCTTACGTACTACCAGTTTACGGTGTTCGATCTCCTGCTCTATTTTTTCAACATCCTTGCGGGTAAGCTGTTCTCTCATTTCTCTGGCATCTCCTTTTCTTTATAACATTCAGACTGATCCTGGATCTGTTCTCCACTTCCTGTGAAGCTTCTGTCACAGATACAGGATTTCTGGAAGGTTACCGGAAATACCATAGCAGATACGCTCTGCTTTGTCAAACAGCGCATACCTGTTCTTCGGCTTCCTCCTGCTGGTGTACTCGCTGTTCAATATAATCTGCCATATGTTCTTTGGGGATATCCAGTAACATGGAAAATTCAGAATAGAGATGATCCTCTGCAAGCTTCAGATACCGCTCGTCTGTAGCGGTTGTTTTTTTGCCATGAGATAATCTGGCCTGTTTTCTGACGTAGATCGTCTTGATGATCCGAAGAAGATCTCTGCATTCACAGGTACGGATGCATTTCTTGTAGCTATCCTCCCGGAATTTCTCATTCTCAATACTCAGTGTCTCAATGGATGGGATCTCATCGATAAGCCTCTCCGCTTCTTCCCTCGTAATGATTCCGCGAAGCACCTGCTTTCCACCTTCCACCGGTGTAAATATCTTCCCATCTGTCTCTCCTCCGGGCCTCAGTACATAATAAAGCTTCTCGCCGGAGGAACCATCCACCCTCATTGTGGTAACTCCTGTTACCTGGCAGATGCCGGTACGACCATACACAACATATTCGCCTGTTTCAAACATTTTTCCACTTCCTTTCATTTTTTTACTTTTCTTTTGTTATCCTGGCGCTTATTGTGCTCTAATGAAAGCTCCCTGCCAGGTTATATATCCAGACAAGGAGCTTCTCACTGAGGATTCTATCCTTATTTTACTACTTTTCCCATTTATTTGCAAAAGAATTCAAAAAGTTTTTTTATTTTTGTGAAATATGCCTACAATGAGGGCATATATTTTTTGTTATAATTCTTCTTTTTTCTTTCTTCCCAGACGGATGTCTTCCATATGAGATTTCAGTTCCGGTGTCATACTGTCAAAGAGATAGGTTTTGCTGTTGTCCCTGCGCTCCTGCCATTCTTCTCTCATCTGCTGTTTTGCGGAAGCGATCTCATCTTTGAATCCGCGCGCTGAGATCCTGGCGGCTCCCTGTCCCATAATGATGATCTGCTCCAGTCCGTCTGATGTGGCAACTGTCACGTTATGCTTCCGTCCGATTTTATGGACAGTGCGTTCAATATACTGGTCTGCAGTTTCCGCTTCTTTTGTATAGACAACATGAATGTTATGATACTGGAAGGTTTCCTCCGGATGGCCCTCCACACGGTAGGCATCAAATACCAGGATCAGGATGCAGCCCTTGATTCCCTGATAATCGCTTAATATATCCATTAACCTGGACTGTGCCGCATGAAAGTCTGCCTGTGCCAGATCTCTTAAATCCTCCCAGGCAAATATGATATTGCAGCCGTCCACCAGCAGATAGTCCTCTCTGTGGATGGCCGGACTGCTGTTTCTCCAGGCGCCGTGACCGGATTTTGCCGGAAGTCCGGAATCTGCTGCACCTTTGCCTCCCTTCCCGGAAAAGCTGCTTCCGCTTTCCAGATTTCCGAAGCTTCGGCTGTTACTGCTGTATTTCTTTGAGCTCACCGGACCAAAGGTTTTCTCAAAGATTGCCTTCAGTTCTTTTTCCTCTTCGTAGCTTCCATACATGGAGGTATATTTTCCACGGCCGGCATTGGCTGTTCTGCGATCCGGACTGTTTTTGGCTGTTCCCTGAACTGCACGCACTCCTGCAAAGCTGTTGTCGGAATCCTCATAGGCATCATTACTGTCCGGAAGCTGAGCTCCTTCCAGATGCATATATTCTTCTACCTCATACCAGGGAACCACGAAGCCTGCTCCATGGGCACAGAATACAGAGCCTGTAGGATTCTCAAGATCTCTCTCGGAATCATATCCGATCTCCTCTGCGATCTGCTCCTGATCCTGACAGGGTTCATAGCCATTCAGAGTACAGGTCAGATGACCTCTGCCTCTTGTGTAGGAAACTACCTGGCTCTGATAATCCCTCATTTTTGCCACCGGCGCACTTCCTGTGAGCACCGACAGCTCTCCCTGGGTTTCCGGCCCCTGAAAGGTTCCCTGCATCCTCTGGATATCCGTCATGGCACGTCCTACATTTTCTGCCGGAACCTCAAGTCGGAAGCTGTAATAGGGTTCCAGAAGAACTATCTCCGCTTTCTTGAGACCCTGGCGCACAGCACGGTAGGTCGCCTGCCGGAAATCTCCACCTTCCGTATGCTTCTGATGTGCCCGCCCGGTGAGAAGTGTGATCTGCATATCGGTGATGGGTGATCCGGTAAGGACTCCCAGATGCTCTTTTTCCTCCAGATGTGTCAGGATCAGCCGCTGCCAGTTCCGATCCAGCTGATCTTCATTTGCCGCAGTAAAAAACTGAAGTCCGCTTCCTCTTTCTCCCGGTTCCAGAAGAAGATGCACCTCCGCATAATGACGAAGCGGTTCAAAATGTCCCACGCCTTCCACCGGTGCGACAATGGTTTCTTTGTATACGATATTACCGGTCCCAAATTCTACTGCCACATGAAAGCGCTCCCAGATCAGATGCTTCAGGATCTCGATCTGTACCTCGCCCATCAGCATGGCGTGGATCTCTCCCAGCTGCTCATCCCACATGATATGAAGCTGCGGTTCTTCCTCCTCCAGCTCCTTCAGGCTTTTCAGCATCCTGTGAGCGTCACAGCCCTCCGGAAGGATGATCTGATAATTCAGTACCGGTTCCAGCACCGGCATGGCAGAATCCGCCTCAATGCCAAGTCCCTCTCCCGGATATGTTTCGGTAAGACCTGTAACTGCACAGACGGTTCCTGCCTCTGCCTCTTTGAGCATTTCAAATTTTGCACCGGAATAGATACGGATCTGATCTGCCTTTTCCTCCCAGATTTCCTCTGCCGGAATACCATTTCTTCCTGCATTGGTCAGCGTCTCCTTAACCTTCAGGCTGCCGCCGGTGATCTTCATATAAGTGAGACGGTTTCCCTGCTCATCTCTGGCGATCTTAAAGATCCTGGCTCCGAATTCCGCGGGATAGGACGGTACTGCCATGTAGGTCTCCATTCCATGGATAAAAGCATCTACGCCTTCCATCTTCAAGGCAGATCCAAAAAAGCATGGAAAAAGCTTTCGCTCCAGGATCAGCTCTGCCACGTCCTTTTTTGTGATCGTTCCTGTTTCCAGGAAGCTTTCCAGAAGGTTCTCCTCACACATGGCGATATTTTCCAGAAAATCATCAGTTCCATTTATTTTATCAGAAGCGCCCTGCGTTTCGAATATATTCTCTTTTTCTGCTTCATTGGCGTTGTCTTTCAGCTGCATTCCTTCAGCTGACGGAGATTTCCCGGAGTTATCCACAGGATTCTCCTTTTTCCCTGCTGCTTCTGCACCGGAGCATTCCAGTTCTCCACTAAAATCCACGCAGCATCCGCTTAATTTCTTCTTCAGCTCCTCAAGAAGTCTTTCCCTGTCTGTTCCTTCCTGATCCATTTTATTTACAAAAAGAAATGTTGGGATCTTATACTGTGTCAGCAGTCTCCACAATGTCTGTGTATGCCCTTGCACACCATCTGCTCCGTTGATCACCAGGATTGCATAATCCAGCACCTGCAGGGTACGCTCCATCTCAGCAGAAAAATCCACATGCCCCGGTGTATCCAGAAGTGTCACTTCCATATCCCCCATGGAAAAAACTGCCTGCTTTGAAAAAATGGTGATTCCTCTCTCCCTCTCAAGCTCATAGGTATCCAGATACGCATCCTTGTGATCGACTCTTCCGATTTTCCGGATCCTTCCGCATTTAAAAAGCAGGCCTTCCGATAATGTCGTCTTTCCTGCATCCACATGGGCAAGCACGCCCAGGCTTATATGTCTGTGTTTTATATTCTGAGGTTTTTCTCCCATTGAAAATACCCCTTTCTGTTGTAATTATATCCAATATCATAACATAGAAAGGGGTATAAGTCGAATTTTGTTTCGGTCTGTGATTCAGGAATCCAGGTAGGCTTTCAGCTTCTCCAGATCCTTTTTCATATCTGCTCTTCCTGTCTGGTAGATCCGCTCCAGATTACTCTCATCACGCTCGATCATCGCCGCCTGGATGGGACTGCTCGGACGGATGATATGAATGCGCCCCTCTTTTTCCAGAGAAGCCAGTTCCTCCAGTGTTTCATTATAATGGATATGCCGTTCCTCCAGATCCTTCAGAAAAGCCGGATATTTATGTAATACTGCTTTCAGAAAAAGCTGCATCTTCGGGTTCGCTTTTTTTCGGTACTTCACATCTCTGGTAAGCACCACTACGTTTTTTTCGTATCCCCTGGAAAGCATCCACTTAACCGGGATCGGATCAGACACACCACCGTCCAGAAGTCTCTTTCCCCCAAGCTTCACCGGTCGGGAGGCTATCGGGATCGATGCAGATGCGCGCATCCATTCAATATCCTCCACATCTCCGTTGGGACATTCATGATACACCGGTTTTCCTGTATCCAGGTCCGTACACACCACTGTAAATTTCATGGGATTTTCTGCGTAGGTCTGACGGTCAAAAATATCCAGCTTCCAGGGCAGTTCATAATATCCGAATTCCCGGCTGTATACATCTCCTGTGGTGATCCAGTTCCGGATGCTTGCAAGTCTTTTATCCTTGCAGTACTTTTTGTTATAGCGAAGAACTCTTCCGATCTGCCTGGACTTATAATTGCATCCAAAAACAGCTCCAGCCGATACGCCCACCGCACTGTCTGCGTAAATCTCATTTTCCATCAGAACATCGATCACACCGGCGGTATACAAGCCTCGCATCCCGCCGCCCTCCATAACGATACTGAATTTTTTCAATTGTGTTTCTTCCATTTATTTGTCCTCTGTATTCTGTCTGGCAGACTCTGCTGCCCTTATGCTGTCATCTTTTATGTCCCATTTATTGTACTTTTCGAATTATATCGGTCTTTTCTGCCATATATCTATATCCATTATCAGAATATCTTGGTTGTCCACTTGCTCATATCCCAGACTTCATTTACCACATCCTGGTAAAATTCCGGTTCATGGCAGATGAGAAGGATACTTCCGCGGTATTCCCGGAGAGCTTTTTTCAGCTCGTCTTTTGCATCTACATCCAGATGATTGGTAGGCTCGTCCAGAAGAAGAATATTGGTGTCACGGTTCACCAGCTTGCAAAGACGCACTTTTGCCTGCTCACCACCGCTTAAAACTCGTACCTGGCTCTCAATATGCTTGGTCGTCAGGCCGCATTTCGCCAGTGCGGAACGCACTTCATACTGGGAAAATGACGGAAATTCCTGCCAGAGTTCTTCGATACAGGTAGTTCGATTCTCACCTTTAACTTCCTGCTCAAAATATCCGATCTCAAGGTTCTCGCCCTGCTCCACACTTCCGGAAAGAGGCTTAATCAATCCAAGAAGGCTTCGAAGAAGTGTTGTTTTTCCTATTCCATTGGTTCCCACCAGTGCGATCTTCTGTCCTCGCTCCATAGTAAAATTCAGCGGCTTGGAAAGCGGCTCATCATAACCGATCACAAGATCATGTGTCTCAAAAAGCATCTTTCCTGGTGTTCGGCCATAACGGAATTTGAACTCCGGCTTCGGCTTCTCTGCCGCCAGCTCGATCACATCCATCTTGTCCAGCTTTTTCTGGCGGGACATAGCCATGTTTCTTGTGGAAACACGGGCCTTATTCCTTGCTACGAAATCCTTCAGCTCACTGATCTCCTGCTGCTGTTTGCGGTAAGCAGCCTCCAGCTGTGCCTTCTTGACCGCATAGACCTCCTGAAAATGATCGTAATCTCCTACATAACGGTTCAGTTCCTGATTTTCCATATGATAGATAATGTTAACTACAGAATTCAGGAAGGGAATATCGTGGGAAATAAGGATAAAGGCATTCTCATAATCCAGAAGATATCTTTTCAGCCATGCAATATGCTCCTCATCCAGATAGTTGGTAGGCTCATCCAGAAGCAGGATGTCAGGCTTCTCAAGAAGAAGCTTCGCAAGAAGTACCTTGGTTCGCTGTCCGCCGCTTAGATCCGTAACATCACGGTCAAGCCCCAGATCCAGAAGGCCCAGAGCTCTGGCAACCTCCTCCACTTTGGCATCGATCGCATAAAAATCGTGAAGTGTCAGTTCGTCCTGGATCGTTCCAAGCTCTTCCATCAGACCATCCATCTCGTCAGGATCTGCAGTTCCCAGCTTGTCGCAGATCTCGTTCATCCGTTCTTCTTTTTTGAGAAGAGGATCAAAAGCGGATTTCAGCACCTGGCCGATGGTCATCCCCTTTTCCAGAACTGCATGCTGATCCAGATAGCCTGCGTGGACATTTTTTGCCCACTCTACCTTGCCCTCATCCGGCATCAGTTTTCCGGTCACGATACTCATAAATGTGGACTTTCCTTCGCCATTAGCGCCTACAAGTCCGATGTGTTCTCCCTTAAGAAGCCGGAAAGATACATCTTCGAAAATCGCTCTGTCTCCAAACCCGTGGGTCAGGTGTTCTACATTTAAAATACTCATTTGTTATATTCCTTTATCATTGTGGTTTTTCTGTTTTCCCGGAAGGGATTTTTAATAATGCTATAGTATTATACTTGATATTTTTCTCTGCTGTAAAGTCAAATCTCTGTATACACTACGATCGGCTGACTGGCAGCTTTTTTGTATTACCGGTTAAGCTGCTGAATACTATTGAATAATTTTCCATCTTCCTACTTCATTATCTTCTGTAAAAATCCTGTTCTTATTTATTATGCCATCGGATCTCACCGTTTAATATGATTGGATAACGGATCAGCTTGTCTGAATCAAGGTTTTCCGCATACATATCTACTGCGGTTATCTGGTGATTATCATATGTGGTATAATAATAGATTCCCTTTGTCGTGTTGCAGCATGAAGTATAGATTGTGATCTCATATGCGCCCTCTGATACCTCACAGCATCCCCGCTGCTGATCAACAGAGCCCAAAATATGGAAAAACTGGCTGACACTTTCGTTTTCCCCATCTCCGGATATTGCGTTTAATTTTGTAAATGCAACCTTTACAAATCTTGACTGGCTTGAAAGATCTCCCGGAATTCCCATTCCGCCCATTCCTCTGCTGTATGGATCCAGCTCCAGCACTCCTGCAAATGTACTTTCCGGCTGCTTTCTGGATACACCCGCATAATTGTTAAGTGCAAACATCTGACCGGGGAATGGAGGATTATTTGTAAGTACGCCAACAGGATCGTCATAGATGTGCATTCCGTCTTTCATGGATTCTACAACGATGCATTCCTCCTTGTCTGCGATCATCCAGTGAAGCTGTGCCGTTGGAAGCTGTTCACTGAAGGGTGTTCCCATAAGCTTCATATTGGAAAGCATCCTCCTTGCTTCAGCCACCGAAGCACACTGGGTAAGGATCCATGGAATAAATTCATATTGCGCCACCTGGACAAGATCCTTATCTGCCTCTGTCGCTTCCTCTGCATATGCCGCATTTCCCACAAAGTTAAGTCCTGCCATACCCAGTCCCTTTTCATTAGCCGCATCATAATAAAGCGGATAATCTCCTGCTACAAACGCCATTCCTATGAGAGCATAATGTGTTTTTGCTTTTCCTGCATATCGGAAATCGAACTCATAATTTCTTGGGGTTATGGTCACCTCTTCTCCATAGGAAAACTCATAGTCAAGAGTTCTTCCCATATAAAAATCCTTTGTCTGATACGTTGCTGCTGTACACATAGATCTACACCTCTTCCTTACAATAATCCTGCAAATAATCTCATGAAAAGCTGTCCCAGACGAAGATATGCACTGCGTCCTGTCCGGTATTGTTCTGTTACTTCCCGACATTCCTTCATTGTTTCTTCCAGGTCATTTCTTATAGATAACACAGCCGGACTGTCTGCCATAAAGCATCCGTTTTCAAAATGATGATAAAGACTTCTGTAATCCAGATTTATGGTTCCGCAGGTTGCCATACAGTCATCTACCACGCTCATCTTGGCGTGACAGAAGCCAGGTGTCCACTCGTAGATCCGCACTCCATTTTTAACCAGTCCATGATAAAAGGAACGTGTAACACTGTAAATCATTTTTTTATCCGGGATTCCCGGTGTAATGATCCTGACATCAACTCCCCTCTTTGCAGCAAGACACAGCGCATGTGTCATTTCATCCGTAATGATCAGATATGGCGTTATAAACCAGCAGTATTTTTCAGCTTTGTTGACCATGCTGATATAAACTTCCTCTCCTACCTGTTCATCATCCATTGGACTATCTGCATAAGGCTGTACAAATCCGTTCTGAGTTGCCTTATATTCTGATCTTATAAAATATTTGCTGAAATCCTCATTATTATTCCTGTCATTGGCTGCATTCCACATTTCAAGGAATGTTGCTGTCAGCGACTGAACTGCATCGCCTTCAAGACGGATCCCGGTATCCTTCCATTGTCCGTAAGGATTGGTGTAATTAAAATATTCATTTGCCAGATTATAGCCGCCTGTGAAAGCTACTTTTCCATCGATCACAGTTATTTTTCGATGATCACGGTTGTTCAGAAATACATTCAGTCCCGGCATAAACGGATTAAATACCCGGCAGTGGATTCCGATCCGCTCCATCTTTTTTACAAAATCCGTATTAATAAAGCCAATAGAGCCCATATCATCATAAAATACTCGCACTTCCACGCCTGCCTGTACACGCTCCTCCAGCACTTTCTGGATCTTTTTCCAGGCCTCTGCATCTTCTATCGCATGGTATTCCATAAAAATAAACTTTTCAGCCTTTGACAGTGCTGATAACTGTGCTTCTAATCCCTTTACCGCCTCATCATAATAAACAATATCCGTATTCTGGTATACGGGATAACCTGCATTTTTCCAAATATACTCACTGATATTTCCTGCTTTGGGAATTTTGTTTTTGATATTTTCCAGTTTTTCCCGATTGTCCGGCAGAAGCGGCAGAAGCTTTCTGTCGATATCCGCATATCGTTCTCGCATTTTACGGGTTCCGCCATTTAATCCGATCAGCAGATACAGTGCTACACCCATGATCGGAAACACAAGTATCAGAATGATCCACGGCATTTTCATGGAAGATGTCTGATCGGATGCATATAGTGCCAGAACCAGAATTCCTGCAAAGACTCTAGTCAGCAGATTAACGATCTCCGCATATTCATTCAGCCTTGTGATCACGATAATGATAAAAGCTGCTTCCAACAAAATACAAAGCACCGAAAAGCATAATCGAATGACACCGTTTTTCGTTTTTGCTCTGCCCTCCAGTGTATCCTGCTTCATAAAACCGCCCCTTTCTGCATTGAATGTGAATTTTCTGTTGTGCGTAAGCCTAACTGAATATTCCTGCTGCGTAATAAAATTAGCAATTATCTTCTATACTGCAAACAGCGCAGCTCTGACCTGCTGATTCTTTGTCCACTGTAATAAAAAATGAAATAAGAAGAAAGCCCTGGAAGCTGCAACTTCGAGGGCTTTTGATTTTTTTGTTATAAACACTTTAATTCTTTTTTGCCTGCGAGCATTATAGCATATGCGATTTTTCTTCGCAATATACTCTGTATACTTTTTAAGATGTTTCTGTTTTTACTGAACTCTTTGCTTCTATCATTGCAATAACTTTCTCCGCTGGTTTCCCAACTAGACATGTGATTGTTGGTATTCTTTAACCTGTTTTCACTTACCGCTTGTACCGCAACATACCATTTTTCAATTCAATAAATTTTCCGTTAAAGATTTCCTGCAACACCTGTCTGCATGGTATCCGTTGCAATCTTCTAACCTCAGACGCTTCCATTACTCGGAAAGTAGTTTGGTGATGATCTTGATAAAATGCAATGAGCGATTCAATATACGGCTCAGCATCTTCAAACGTCCAGTTTGCTTCCTCCTTCAAACGCGAGAATACCGATACCAGACTAATACATCGAACATCTTCAAAATTTGTAGCGCCATTCCGAGCATTTCGGTCATCGGAGCAGAACACATAAATCTGCTCCCCAAGCATCACCGACAAGACCTGCAACAGCACAAAAGACTTGATTTCTCCAAGATTATTTTTCTTGCCCACTTCGATATCGAGTCGTTCAAGCTCTTTCAAATAATCCTCTCTCGATATCGCCGTGTAATCAGCATCTTCCAATGCTCGATAATGTTCCGAAAAGTAATCTTTAGAAAAAACATCACAGGCCAATTTTAACATCTGTGTATAAGTCGCACACGCCAGCGGCCCTCGTACATGTGACAGGCTTTCAAGAATTTCTTGATCCGTGTAGCTTTTTATCTTTTGCGCGCCAATCTTTTCGCTCAACCAGATTGGCGCATCAGCATTATACCGATTAAGTTCTGTTACGATTTGCGCATGACAAAAGAACACATATTCCGGCAATTCCATGACCCGGTCAATCAAATGATTATCGACGCCATCTTGAACAGAGTGCGTTTTGGAAATGAAATCGGTATCTAGCAGTGCATATTTTTTCACTTCGCTTTTACACCCCTCAATCCAAACCGTACTCTTTTTTCAGTTGAGTAATGTAAGCCACATCGTCATTTTCTCTGGATTCTGTCAGATACTCATGCTGTCTATTATACTCAACTTTCTCAAGGAGTGTGCCAAAAGATTCTGTTCCCCTGCCATCAAGCTGCCAGCGCTTTGCCTTACCTATCAGTGATGCCCTTTTCATTACATTCACAGAACTTATCTCCAGCAGCTTTTCAGCCTGCTGGTGGGATATGTTTCCACTTTCAAACAAGCGCAGTACAACTGCCTTGTAGGGCATAGCAAACATATCCATAAGTATCAAAACGGAATCTACCGAAACCAAATCTTTATCAATTCCATACAGTAGAATTTGCTCATGGAGAAGTTGATCCGGCATCAAAAGCAGACCTGCGAAGGCATTAGCTTCCAAGTCCTCCTGTGTTCTTCCTGTTTCATCACCTGTTGCCGAATCCAGCATAGAACCATTTTTTATATAGCTCTGGTCTGCATTTTCTACATAACAGTAGATATGATACAATTCATGCGACGCAGCGAAAAACTGCTTACATAGTGGAAGTGCCGTATTTACGCACACAAAAATCGTATCCTGCTTCAAAAAAGTCAATGCCCATAATTCATCATCATGAATTGGAAAACGAAGCAGTTCCAGTGCAATTTCTTTCTTTCTTGCATAGTTCTGTATAACAGCAAAAATATTATCTTTGATAATAGAATTACCGACATACTCTGCCGAAAACTGCCTGACAACAGATTGAATTTCATCAAATTTCCTGTTTTGGCTTACAAAAAGGCTATCTTTCAGAACATTGTTCATCACTTATCCTCCCAGAGCTGCTCCATCTTTTTGCCATTCTCGCATGCCCTAGTGTGGAACAGAATCATGTCGGACAGTTCATCCGCAAGCCGGATTCCCTTTCTTGCTTCTTCTGTTTTAACACGCCCCATAAACGCATGAATCACATTCGTATCCATCGGCTTTTCTGGCATCTTCATCAGAGAATCCATCGACACATGCAGATATTCAGAAATCTTATGAAGTTCAATCGCATTGATTGCTCTTGCACCATTCATAATTTTGCTCATTGTCTGTTTGGAGACTCCAATTCCTTCTGCCAGATCAACCTGCTTTTTGTTTTCTTTTTTCAGTTCAGCCTGAATGTTGTTTGCAATTATCATATTTACATCCAGCATATAATCGCCTCCTGTTCTTGTACTTATATTATACGCTCTTTCACATAGAATATCAATTATTTAGAGACTGATCTTAGTTTTTAATTTATTTTGTCGCTATTTTAGTTACAAGTCATCGCTAACCTTCAGAAGAATGGTTTACACTAACGCTATAAACCTGTATTTTCCTCATTCAAAAGACCTTCTACAACCTCAACAGAGAGATTTCTATGATAGAACAGCTCATTGCCGAAGCAACAAAATTTGATTTCAAGGTTGCTCTCAAAACGAATCCACCAAAAAACCGGTTAAAAAACACCCCATTGCTTTTCCAACGAGGCTTGTAATTGTTGCAGGTCGACAAAATGCTTGTTTCTACACCCCTTGACCTTTCTTTCTTGTTTATAATGAGAAAGAAAGAAAGAAAAAGAAAGGAAATGCAACCTTTTCAAATCTGGATCGAACTGACAGAAGAGATTATCCAGAGGATGCAATCAGAGAATCTTTACTGAACAGCATTGTTCACCGTGATTACTCTTTCAGCGGAAGCAATCTGGTCAATGTCTATGAGGATAGAATCGAATTTGTCTCTCTTGGAGGTCTTGTATCCGGTCTGGAACTGGAATCCATTTTCCTGGGTGTTTCATAATCGAGAAATCCGAACCTTGCGGCTGTCTTCTCCAGGATGAGATTGATTGAAAGTTATGGCACAGAAATCGAAAAAATTGAATGTGCATATAAGAATTGACCATCCCCGCCAGAGTTTGAAACGGCAAAAGGTGTTTTCCGCGTAACACTTCCCAACAGGAATGAGCAGCCGGAAACGAATGTCCGGATATCTGATAAAGCGGACAAAGATATTTCACTGAATGAACAGAAATTACTCATTCTTCAATATACACTGGAAAACGGCAGTGTTACAAGAAAAGAAGTTGAAGATTTGATTGGTGCAGAAACAACAAAGGCTTTCCGGTTGCTTAAGGAACTTTGCAAAGCTGGCAAACTTGAGCAAAAAGGAAGCGGCAGGTTGAGCACCTACATTTCCAAATAAAATCATTGTACAAAGGAATATCTCGGCAATGAAATCAACTTTATGAGCTAGGTAAAAAATAAACTGTCTGAATCCCATGCTATGCACAGAACTCAGGCCGTTTAGCTTTTGTTCATCTTCCCATCTCATTTCCAACTCGTCCAAAAGCGAATGCCTTTTAGATTTTCTTCGCAATCGTAGACAGCTCCGAAAAAGAGCCTCATGACGGTGAAGAAAAAATCCAGAGCTGTGTTTCTTTCCACTTAGCCTTCGTTAGTTTCTTTCTGTCCCGAACACACCTTTTACCTGAATTCTGAAATCCAGCTTGTTGTTGGTCAATCCCTGCATGAGCTACACATTCTTATATCTGGGCAGGAAGATTGGACTGATAGACTGAATATCTTGCTCATTAATACAATGAGCCGTCATGAACTTTTTCGTCATATGGGGCTTTATATCTGACAGTACCTGTGACATAGAATCCTTTTTTTCTTCTATCACTCATCTATATTTTCCTATCATTGGTCAGTCAGTGACTTGCTCCCACTGGGCCCAAAAGCATTTTGCTGGAGCTGTCATATTCTTTTCCAGTGAGTTCAGACCGAACAATATCATCATTCAACATTTTAATAAATGCCGCTGCCTCTTTTTGTGAAGAAATCACAATATGATCTTCTTCAAACTTGAACATAGTTTTGTAGCGAGAATGCTTTTTCAGATTCTCTAACAAATCGTTCTTTTTCATCTGCAAAACAGGCGAATTTTTTGCCTTTAATAACTTCTTTGCATTTGTCAACTTACTTTTATTTTCAAACGCAACAAACTTTTCAAGGCTATCTACAATATCCAGATCGCGAATAATCTCAATCGTCTTCTGTGCCCCCGCTCGTATGTATTGCTCAAATCCAAAAAATCTCTGCATAAGATCCATTTTTGCCGTAACAACACTTGAAGAAAAGATAATTACATCTGCTCGTGAATCTATCTGCACAATATCGCTATCAATTTCATCGTATGTATCACCAACAAATAGGGCTATAACATTTTTACTTCGATCAATTCTTGATACAGAGTATATATGTTGATAAACCCAAAAGTACTTGTCATTCAAATTGATTCTAAAAAGAAATCCAGACAGTTTATTTCTATCGCTTTCCGAGTAGTACTCCGTACGCTTTTCAGCATCATCAAGAAAAGTAAAGGGTCTATAGTTCTCTATCAGACTAATCTCATAAAATTCTTTCTTATTGTCTGCAATATTTTCTGATGTATCAAATTCGGCATCATCTGCAAGATAGGTACAATTGATAAAACCTGCCACCTTATCTTTTGTGCTAGAAAGCAACTTATCTGTTGCTCTGATTTTTTTGGTTTGATATCCACTTTCATCGCGTAGGCAGGCATATATTTCAATACCGCAAACTGAACCAGAAAACATTATCGACTTAATCGATGCCTGAATTTCTTCCTTGGTCATTTGTTCATCTCCTTCATGTAGAGGACTGTATCATTAATCACTTTATATTCTACTGTACTAGGATTTTTTTTAAACCTGCCTTTAACTACAGCCAAACAAATTTCATTATTAAAGTCAGGATTGCTCTTAAAAGTAATCTCATAGACTCGGTATCCTAAAATTGCCAATACAGGATTCGCATAGTACAAATGTGTTTTGCTTAGCAGCGCACACATCATAACCACAATGATAAGGAATGTTACCGCTCCTTGAATCGTTCCTACATCATCAATCAAAAGCGGGATAATCATTGTCATAAAGAAATTCAAACTTGCGTCCTCTTTTTCTACGAAGGAAGAAAGCTGATACCCTTGTTTCTTATCAGTCCATCTAAAGGCTGTAAAAGAAATAAAAGATATGATTGCTGCTAAAATCCATGTAGCACATAACAAAAACACAACAATCAGCACATTATTAAGGCGAACAAATTCTCCCCAATATGACTGATTTTCAGCAAGTTCGCTGACGGGGGTAAATTTGAAATTGCGTACAATAGTCAAAAAAGCCAATGGACTCAATGATTGCAGCATTAACTTATGTTTCAAGCTTAAATTCATTGGCACACCTCCATAAAGCTTACAGTTCAACAAATATCCTTTTGAATACCAGTGAAGTAAATATATCCTCTACTTGTTTAGCCAATTCTTTCGAATGAATCCGTGCCCCCAGCTCGATATTTCCTTCCTGTCCATGATATGAAAGGTTTGCAGATGTAATCAGCGTATCCGTTTGATCAACAGAAATTACCTTTGCATGAAGAGCAGACATTTTATCTTCCTGTTTTGGATAGTTATAAATTCGCAGAAATTTTCCCTTATAGCAGCATAAACGGTCAAAGGCCTTCTGACTCTCAATGTCATTCACAAAAAATTTCACGAGAACGCCTTCTTGGCTCTTTTGAATTACACAATCGACTAACTCGGCAAAATAATCCGAGAGGGAGTACCCAGTAATTAGAATGCTCTTCCTAGCTCCCATAAGCATTTCTCTTACAGTAACCTTTGTCGGTTTTGTTTTCAACGCAAAAGAAGGTGGCGCTGTAACAACTAATTCAGCGCTATCATCGTTACTTTGGGCAGTCGCTGAAACCATAGCAAGAATTTCATGAGCTTCTTTTTCAGAAAAAGATGGATATCTCTTTTGAATGGCTCTAATAGACTCATTTCCACCAGATATAGCATCTGTGAGAATTTTGTTTAACAAAATATCTAAGCTTATACTTCCAGTTGACATAGTTCTTCCACCAAAGTTTTAAAATAAGACTGATTTTCTCTTCCGTCAATAGGCACAATTAGTCCGCGATCCAACATGCGATTTCCATTCTCGCAAGCTGTTTCTGAGATCATACAGCAGGAATGGCACGCCGCGCCATTTGAATTATTACCAGCAGGCACATTGTTAAGGCATTCCGGATCATTTGTGCAAACCAGTGCTTCCTGGAAAGCGTCTTTCATCAAAACAATAAGCTGATCAATATTTCCTAATTCTACAAGTCCACCAAGTGAGCCTTCTTTATCGGCACTTCCGGTATAGAGCAACACGCCAGACATATCATCCCCAAAATAAATACGCTCACGAATAGCAGATGAAGAGTACCCCGAGGACATTGACATCTGCTTAATCAACAAATGTGCGAATGTATGCATCAGGACATACCTTGCATCTCGTAATGTGGTAACAGTCCATTCTTTAGATTCACAGAATTCCTTATAACACTGCGCATATTTCTGAGAAAGTGCTCCCAGTTCTGGATCTCTCAACCACGCATCAATACTATCCCTATTAAACTCAATAAAGACACCTTCACCGTGCACTTCTGCAGCAGGAAGCCATTTTTCAGTCTTACCCTTATTTAGATAAACGATATTTGTCTGCTCATCGGCATCCGGATCCGGAGCATCTACACGGGTGAAGCCAAGCAGCACTCTTACCTCTCTTAATCGTGTAATGCGAATGACTCTCTTAAAATACGGGAGAAGATAATCCGGAAGCGGATCCTCCTCAGCCTTAAAATGCTTTTTGTTGGAAGCGTACACAGGATCTGCGTGATGCGTAATGGCGCTGTATTCCATCTGCTTAATCTCTGTGAACTCTTTGATGTTCTGTCTTCTGCGCAATAAAGCTGCACCAAACTCTTCTCTTGTAAATGCAGAGAAATATTTTTGATACACTTTGTCTAATCCCATCTCCCCAAAATCTTCTTCATAGCTGTCAATTAAGCGCAAATGCTCATCAATCAAGTTATAAAGCGGATTGATCCAAGGTGGAATGGATATGGCACTTCTCATTACTGGAAAATATACATTCGACGCGCCACGCTGAGAAGGAATCATTTCCTTATCGCATTTTTCATTTTTATGATTTGGCCGGAACGGGTGATGTCCGGAACATTTCATACCTCCAAAATTCTCATGCTGTGTTGCACCGCTCATACTCCGTCGTGCCCCGCAGGAACATTCAACCCACATATCTGCAAGCGTTGATGTATTGCCAGTTGAATACATCCTCATCATACCTTTGCAGGTTGTATTGCCACCGTGAACCCACCAGCTCCAAGGGAAATCATCCATATGGCCGTTCTCACAAATAGTAATAAAACGAGAAGGATAAGCCTGTCTATGACATTCCGGACAAGTTACACCAAACTTCAGATATCGATCTAGGTCAAAATTCTCTCTTAAATCAAATATTCTCCCACATTTCACATTGGAACAAACATGCATATAAGGGAATGAGACCACAGGAATATCTCCGCTATAAGAAGTCCGTGGCATATAAAAGCAGTCAACGCCCAGATATGAGGCCAATCTGCCATCTATAATTTTCTTTCCTTTTTCCTTCCAATAGTTCAAGTCCAGAACCGTGACGGAATCTTTCACGGCATCCACAATAGAACCTGGACCAAATGTAGTTATCAACTGATTAGGACGAATCTCACCTAATTTATTATTGTCAAACATAGGCTTTTAGTCCTCCGTGTAATAGAACATATTTGCTGCCCTCTCAACATCACGCATAGAACGAAGAGTCGGCTTTTCAAGATCAGTACAAACTTCGCCATAAGTGTTCATTAGGCGATTATACGTTTTAGTTGTATAGACATAGTATCTAAGTTCTTTGGATTGAGTTGCTAACAATTTCCAATTGCTTATAAAATCATCAATCTCATGTTCGGCATCGGCCTTAGCAGAAGGCTTGATGATGTTCAATCGATTCATGATAAGAGCCTTCACTTCATTAAGCTGCTCATCGGTTAGCTTATCAATAGCTGCTGCTCCATCATTACTTGCAAATTCCGGATAATGCAAACGAATTGCAGAAATAACCAGCGCATGCAGCACGCGATCTCTTGCACGCGCAGAAAACGGTGTCGCTGTTGTACCTTCAACAAAACGATATAGCTGAGCATGATAACCGGTAAAATTCTCATAATGAGACAAGTCGCGGGGACGATAAGGGTTATATAGAGTAACTACTAGGCCTGGATAAGAACGCCCGATACGGCTAGTTGCCTGAATGTATTCGGAGTTCTGTTTTGGCTGACCAGTTACCACCATAAGCCCAAGCCGATCCACATCCATACCAACAGCAATCATATTAGTTGCAATTGCCGTATCTAAGCAATTTCTATCTGTATATGGAGTTTCCAACTGACTTAGTTTCTTCGGAATGTCATAAGAAGACATGCGGGAAGTAATTTCAACCTTATGATTAAGGAAACGCTGCCTACTCATTCCATATTTCTTCTTAATGCGCTGAATTCTGTCAGGAATATCATCCTGTAGTAATCGAACGGCACCGCCGAGTTCTCGAATACTGTTATAATACCCAACGAGGGTATAGTAAGGGTCAATAACATCCTTGTACTCATCATCCAGCGAAAGATTATAAGCACTTTGAAGGATAATCGAATATACACGCAGCAAAGCTGTCTTTACAGACTGTCCAGGCGCGCAGACACCAACGTATCTTCTAAACGGATCTTGTTCAACCGGCACCTCACGAATATAGAAACTGTCACCGATTTCAAACCCATTTGGTGGAAATTGCGCAGTTACTTTTCTGCCATATAAGCATTTTGTCTGCTCAGCAGCATTTTTGATAGTTGCCGTAGAAACAACATACTTTGGCTTTATTTTCTTTTCTCCTATCGTATAGGAACACAGATCTTCAATAACTGTTTCATATGCACCGTATACGGTTCCCAGAGGTCCTGTGATAAGATGCAGCTCATCTTGGATAATCAGCTCCGGCGGAAGGAATGGTTTAATCGATCTAAGTGTAGATGTGGGTAACTCTTCTGTACGATTATGCCGAGCATGGTCTGCTCCAATAGCAACATAGCCATCGCGACTGCAAATTCTATCAACGCGACCAAACAGAGCATTTGTATTCACATCCCACGGAAGGCGGGCAAACTTATCAACTGTTGACAGAATAATGGTCGGGCATTTAGCATAAATTTCTTCATCTACCAGATAAACCGGGATTTTTATCTTATTGCTGGGCTTGTACCTATAGAACATGCATTTATCATCCGAACAATAGATGCTAACCGATTTTGTAGGAATATCTATATAGAAATTTTCCTCTGTAAGCGGTTTCCCACAAAATGGACATGTAAGCAGCTGTTTGTAGATAGAGTTTTTCTTGCTTCTTGCTATTCTTGTTTTAGCTGGATCCTCCGGAGCTTCTTCCAATTCTTTAAAGGTGTTCGGAGTCACAGTACCACCAACCCAGAAACCAATACTGATAGGTTCTTTTCCGTATTTCGGATATTCTTTTTGTCGGATGAGTTCCGCAGCTAGAATCATCTTGGTGATACGATCTCTCTGTTGCGTAGTAAGTAGGCGCAAAGTATAACGCAAAATTGCAGTTACACCGCCGTCACGATTGTATTCATCGTTCTCTTCAGCACGCAACCTTCTATTCGCAATAACAAATGCCATAAGCCCCAGATATGCCTCGGTTTTACCTCCACCAGTCGGAAAGTATAGAAGATCCACGACTTCACGGTTATCATGCTCTGGATCTACAATACCTTTCAGATTCATGAGAATAAAAGCAATCTGGAAAGGTCTCCAGCCAAAATTATTGGAAGGATCACGAGGATCCACAAAATCCCTAAAGGCACATTCGATACCGGCGCCATGCTTCTTAGAGAAATTCATAATGTTTCTCTGAAGAATCATAGAACGATTCATAAAGCAAAAGGCATCAAACGCAGTGTCATCCTCTACAAGTAGCTGAATGCCAGCGCGGATTCTTCCAAGAGCTTCTATACATTTATTTATTACTGTGTCGCCAATTTCTTTCTTGAACTTAGCATCATCCATTTTTGAATCATGAATCAGTTTTTTCTGAATCCAATCCTCATAGGAGTTTGCCAAGACATTCAGCCGGTTAATGATGTCGTCTTTTTTCTTTGCAACAGAAAGGGTTCTCATAGAGAAGAAGAACGGGTCAAATCCTTCCAAAGCAGCGCTAACACCTGGAAATTCGTACTCTGGAATAAATGTCGATACAATTTCAGAAGCACGTCCATTTTTATTGGCTTTCCAAGTTGCTGCGCAACCACGTCCCCTTCCTAAAATAGGTCGCTGGGCAAAGTAAAATTCATCGACGGCAAGAATTTTTCTGCATATGTGCTCTGCCACGAAGATATCCATTTTGTCCTGGGAATAGGCACGCAAGTTGACTTGGAACATCATTCCAGCAATATCACTCTCAGGATTTTTGCGCTTGTTGTTAACATATGCTGTTATCAAGGTATACCCCTGCTTGAGGCCGATTTTAGAAACATATAAAATAACATTTGAATCACAAACCAAAGGATATTCTTTGTTCTTACTAAATTCTTGCAGATCAATAACAACTGTCTCTTTCTGTGGATGACGTTTATACGTGCTTACATCAACTTCTTTTCCCTCTTTGTTAGTGGTTTTATCAGAAGCTTTGGTGTAATCACCCCAAGTCACATCCACATTGAAAGATTTTGTACTACTTTCTAGGTAAAAGCTGATGCCAATGGAAGACGGTGTTTTAAATCGATTTGTAAAGACCGGCTCATTATCATCGTCTTCGCCCGCAGTATAATCTGCATCCCCTTCGAAAGAAGCATCTCCATCGATTTCCTGCTCATTCGAATCATTTTCACTGGTTTGTGGCGCAAGCATACCCACGATATATTCAAAACGCGGGTTTTGATTCAGTATTTCATTTTCACTACTCGGTCCCAACAAGTCTTTCTTTAACATTTCTATGACTTCTTGGCGAACCTCAGCAAACTTAAATCTATCTGCCATGTGGTGCCTCCTGTTAAAATTTAAGGACAATGTTAATCAGAAGCAATGGATTGATTTCCTGCAACTGATTAAATCGATCAATTTCAGCCTGCGCCTCGTCTTGAATCTCTTTTCTGCGCTTAGGCAGGTCGTGTTGCAGCTTATCCATTTTTTTCTTCGCTTCAGCCGCTTTTTTTCGGATATCCTTTTTTTCCAGCGTATCAGTAGCCTGCATTTCAGCAAGTATGTACTCCTCAACTTCTTTTTGAGCATCCGTAAGCTGAACATGAAGCTGCTCTTGTTGGACATCGACCCAGTTTTCAATCTTCTTTTTGTTATATGCGATAGTAGGAGCTACCGTTTTATCATGTTGATCCTGAACCTCTGAAATTAAACGGGCATAAATCCGGTGAAAATAAGATTGTTCTTCATCTGTCGGTTTAAAATAGCGAACATCCGAATCATTAGCCTCCTCCAATGCGGAGACAATCTCATCTTCAGTAAAATTGATATACTCACCATTTTCATCACAAAGTAGTAAAACTGGGAAGAGGAGTTTTGTATTGTCCATGAATGCTCCAAGGAACAAAACGCCATGTGAACCAAATATCTTTTCACCCCAGTTGTCGATTTTCCAGTAATGTAATTTGTGATCCACTTCTGGTTCTTCAAACTGGTTCCAATATTCAACATCACGTAGATATTTATCGATATCAGCCTTGGTCTTTTCCAACGCTTGCCCCTTCGCCTCTCTACTTTCTGTAAGCAGAATTGAGCGAAGTTCTGCTACATGAGCATTCTTCCTTGCATCTAGCTGCCTGTTCAAAGCTGCAAATGCTTTCCTTACCGCAGTGATATTCTTACAATTCTGGTAAATATCCAGAATACGCTTTTCAAAACTCACACCAGATTCAAGTGCGCCTAGCGCAACATCCGATGCACCAAACACGCCCTCAAACAGTTCAAATTTCTTAGAAAGTATATCATATACTCTGCGATCTGCTTCATTATCCGTATTCAACAGATTGATTGCTACGACATCGTGAGTTTGTCCATAGCGATGACAACGGCCAATTCTCTGCTCAATTTTCTGCGGATTCCAAGGCAGGTCATAGTTGATGATTGTGTTGCAAAACTGTAGATTTAGACCTTCTGAACCAGCATCTGTAACAATCAAAATCTTGGCATGACTCTTGAAATAATCGACAATTGCGTGCTTATATTCCACACTTCTGCCATAGTTTGTTTTACCAAAATTCTTGACCTGCCATGTTCGAAAGATTTCCTTCGTCATGGCATCATCAAAGTCACCATTAAAGAGAAGGATATCTTCCTCGCTATAACCAGATTTTCTTAGTTCCGCTGCTATATATTTTTGTGTTCGCTTAGACTCTGTAAAGACGACAGCCTTCTGATTCAATCCCTCAGAAATCTGGTGGGCAAATGCGGATTTCAATGCTTCCCTCAACGCAATAATCTTTGCATTCGTCTTTATAGCCCTTGCCATTTCAAGAATATGCCTTACAATCTTAAGTTCAGCTTGAATAGCCTGTTTCTTCTCTGCTGTTTCTTCATCATCGTATTCGTTGAAACCATCCTCGTCGATTTCATCTTCTACAAACCCCCAGAATAAATCGAAGCCCTCCTGGGCATAAGCAGATTTAGTGCCTTCATAGAGTTTTTCAAGACGTTTTTCTAATACTTCAAAGGTCTCTATCAAAGCAAAGCTGGAAGATGCAAGCAGCTTTCGAATAACAAGAATAATCAGCCCACGATTCGCATTTGGAATGGAATACAGCGGATCACGACGCAGAAAATCATTGGTCACATCATAGAGTTCTTTTTCTTCTGCGCTCAAATGGAAATCGACCGTAATACAGGTTCTCTTGCTGAAGGCCATGTATTTTCCGACATCGCGTCGAAGGGTGCGATATAACACTGGAAGAAGTTCCTGTTTCAATTCCTCATAATCACAGCCATCCACAAATCGACGGTTGAAAACCTTTTCTGACCCGAAAATACGTGGATCGATAAAGGAAACCAGTCCATGAAGATCTGTAAGGGAATTCTGTAACGGCGTAGCAGTCAAAAGAATTTTAGGAATCCCATGTGTCAAATCATATAGATTTTTTGCCCGCTTTGTGCCATGAAAAACATTCCGCAGATTATGAGCCTCATCAATAATCAGGAAGTCCCATTTGACATGGGGAAAACGCTTAATTAGTTTCGATGAATAATCATAAGAAGCAATGACAATACTAACCTCATCTGCGTTTCCAAGGTGAGTTTGCACATTGGCAAGATCATGCTCAACCGTGTACCGATCCAGAATGACAGCTTGACGTCCAAACTTTTCTAAAAGTTCTACTTCCCATTGCTTTCTCAAAGTAGCTGGAAGAGATATCAGTACCTTTCTTGCTCCGTTATCCAGAACATAGTTAAGCACTAATCCAGCTTCGATTGTTTTGCCCAGACCAACTTCATCTGCCAGAATGATACCGCCTGTCTTTAATGCTTGAATGGCCGCGCAAAAGGCATTGACCTGATGGGGATTTGGCTCAATATCCGCATTCAGTAGACATTCAAATGGAGCCTTGGCCAATTGTTGCTTCTTATACCAGCTATATTGTTCAAGTAGGAGATTGCTTTCCATCGATACCCTCCTTACTTAATTCATTGGCGATTCCTTCTGCGATGCCTTTAGCCATTAACGTAGGAACGGCATTGCCTATCTGTACAAATTGAGCCGTTCTCGGGCCTTCAAAGAAATAATCATCCGGAAACGATTGGATGCGAGCGGCCTCCCGGACAGTAATCGAACGGTGTTGCTCAATATCCGGATGAATAAAGTAATGTCCATCTTTTGAGATATGAGCCAACATGGTGTGGCAGTACGCCTCGTCTCCCTCTACAACTTTAAATCGATCCAGAAACGATTTTCGGTTTTTGTGTGTCTTCAGTTCATCCGGCAAATCATTATAGTTCAGACGTTTGTGCCCATCATTCCAGAGTTCAATTGTACGCCGATAAATCTCAATGTCCCTGTCTTTATTGGGTCTTGCGCAATGATGCGTCAGAATGTCAGAATCCTTGCGGATTCCAGTGCTTCTTAAATAATCGCTGAAATCATCTGATCTGTATTCACCCGATTTCCCTCCTGGCTGCAACGCTGGCAGATCACTGAGAATATCGTTAACCGTAGCATCCGCTATTGTCTGCTCAAACTGCGGATAAGAAAGCCCGGTATTCTTCAGCCACCCGACAATGATCATTCTTCTTCGGTTTTGCAGCACACCAAAATTCTTTGAATTTTGCTCATGGCATTCAATCTCATAGCCAACGGAACGCAGCGCTTCCTGGACTTTCAGCCAGGTTGCACCACTGTTTGCTGACTTGATTCCCATAACATTCTCAAAAACGAACATCTTTGGATGATATTTCTGAAGGAATCTCGCATACAACTTATAGAGATCATTTCTAGGATCCGCTGACATCGGTGTTTCCATATGCTTGCTTTGCGCCCTTCCCACCAAAGAATATGCCTGGCAAGGCGGTCCACCAATAATGACATCTACTTGCTTGATACCTCTTTGCGTAAGGATCCTATCTATATTTTCAAATAACCTTGGAAGAGTTTCATTTGACATCGTTTCACAAAATACGGATTGTAGCTGCTCCTCGGGAATATGTTGCAGAAATTCGTCGCGGGTGATTTTTCCGCTAATATAATCCTTGTAAATATCAAGTTTCCCTTGTGCTTTGAGATAATAGTATCCCGTTCGTGTTTCCAATGTTTGAGCAGCATATGGGTTCATCTCCACATGCGCTACAGGTGAAAAGCCCGCTTGGATGAAGCCTTCGGACAATCCACCAGCTCCTGCAAATAAATCTATAAAATTGTAAGAGCCTGTTGTGGCGTTGATACGTTCCATGATGAACCCCTATCTGTGTAATTAATTTAGTCTTCAAACACACCGTCTGTGTCAAAAATATGGTCTAACTCATCCGTATTGATTGCGGCAAGCACCTTATTGCGGATACTGCCTTTTGCAAGATCTAACCGCTTAAAGCGATTTTCTCCTGCTGCGTCTTTTCCAATACGTATCAGCTGCACTCTGCCAATTCTTGGTTCATTTGCAGCATAGTTTGCAAGTCCCTTAGCTTTGCCCAAGTTATCCTTGAAATCCGGATTGTGTGGCTCCAAAATATCAACGATATACTTGAGAATTTGGTCTCGGCGAACAATGATGAAATCCGGATAAAGCTCCTTACATTTTCCGTCCATTTCATAAGGCATCCGCAGTGACCAAGACTGTCGGGACGGATTCCGCAGCCAGCAAACATAATCCTCGCGTTTTTGCTCTTCTACCAAAACAGCCTGTTCCCAGCCATTCAACTTAATTTTTGCTATTCCATCTGCATTGGCAAAAAGATGATCCGTGTACTTTATTCCATCTGCTTCGACCTTGGCACTGATTGTCTCCGGAAGAGTAAAGTTGTGCTTACTGATTTCATCGCCGTTAGCAACAATATCGCTATACTGCTTTTGACACTTCTCCGGTTTTGCCACAATATATTTACGATATTGGTCGTTCAATTCATGGAACTTCTTCTCAGCGTATTTATTTAATTCCGCAATACACTCGCTGTCGAATGCGAACAGAATACAATCCACCTTAAAGGCGTTCGGATTGTCGAAGTCGATATATTTACGCCCATATGCCAAGTGGAAACCGCATCCACCCATTTTTGCGTCTGCTACTCTTAGCTGACGATCAAGGTCAGACTCGGATGCAGTAAACATATCTATCTGGTTATCGCTTTGTATTTTCTCACCGAAAACATCGAATATCTGAACAGACAGTTTCATCTCCATGACTTGCTTTGTAAGCTCGTCATATTTTCCAGCATCATGCAGACCGTTCACATAGTTGCGGATAAGTTCAGCAACATCGTTTTTCACATCCTCAGCCGCCGTAATACAGATATTGAACTGCGATAACAGCCCTGCCAAGCTCATCAACGACTTCAAATAGCTGTTGATTTTTACCGCACGGACGATATAAGTCAGATATCCCTGTTCATTGATGAACTTTGTGATTCCTTCACGATCTATTGTTGGAAACATCGACATCTGCGATACAGCCGGTGTCAGCACTGGCTGCTCTTTATTCACAGATTGATTGCCTCCACTGGTTTTCTCAGTTTCTTGACCTGCATGTACATCGTTTCCAGACACTGCTTCCAGCGGAATCGTCTGGTGTTGTCCTTCTGCGGGAATTTCTGCATCTGCTCCACCTTGATTCGCTGCCATAGCTCCAGAATTTGACATATCTCCAACTGCTGTGGAAGGTGCCGCAGCAGGCTCTTCTTGGAAGCCATTCGGGTAATCAAAGATACTCAGCTGACCAACCGTCTGTTTTTGCGTTTTCTTTCGCTGGTTGTGAACCGACCATGTATCATAGGTCTGATCTTCCAGAGATTCCCCATCGACAACTGTCGGGATTTCTCCGCCTTCGGTTGCCTGCAATTCATCAATGACCTTTTGAACGGTATCCTGGTTGAAATACGGAAGGAATAGCCGCACATCATTTAAGGAATCATCCACGAGAACATGACACTGAAGCGGTGTGCGAACCATACGTCCGAGCAGCTGCGCAATATAGGTTGCGTCTTCCGCACGCCGGAAGGACATCATCGTTTCTGCACGAGGGCAGTCCCAGCCAGTGGACAGATTTTCCTTAAATAAGACAACACGAATGCGGCGATCTTCTGCGATCTCGGATGACTCGATATGCGGCACGGTCAATCCGTGAATCGACAATGTGCCCGTTGAACCGAAGGTATGCACGACTTCATTTTCCTTGAAGCTATCGCCCATACGTTCTTCGATTTTCGCAATTACATCGTCTAGATCGGTGTCAGATACTTTCGTACCGGAACCAGCGCAGACTTGGATAACAAACACCGGATTTACATTGGTGTAGTGCTGCTCATAGGTATACTGATACCAGTGCTTGCACTTATCCTGCCATTCGTCTGTTGCAGCCTGGAGTACGGCCATGTCACCGTGTTTGATTGGATCTTCCGGATAAGTAATTACAATACGATCTTTGAGCAATCCAGATTGACGAACCTGCGCTGGGGAAATAACCACCTTATGCAATGTAGAGTTTGTTGCCTGCCCGACAAGGGAATTAAAACGTTCGGCAGTTGCACTCATTCCGATGACGACCGGAATGGGCGACAGATTCTGCTCGCTGCTGCCCTTGATAAAGCGCTGCATGATGGTGGTTGCCGTTCCCGCTTGGCGTCCCTGCATACCGCGGTGTGCCTCATCAATAATGAAATACAGACGATCAGCTTTTTCTCTTGCCGTATTTTCAATGGTCTCCCAAATCGTATACTGTCGCGTATCCGAATGACGGCTCAGATTACCGGCCTTGCCAAGCTTCTGCGTATTCAGAAAATAGATATGACCGTCCTCCAGAATCTCTCGGTCGAAAGATTCATCCGAAATCACTACGCACTGATCCATGCGGACCTTATCTGCCTTCAGCTCGATCTTCTGCTTGGACTGTTCATTCAGCTGCGGAGAATCCGAAAGCCATACAAAAATGGCCTCCGGCTGTTCAGTAAACTGCTCTGAACCGTAAAAGATATCTTCAATCAGGGCAGACATGATAATCGTTTTGCCAGAACCCGTTGGTGCCTGGAGCGAAACCACCTGAGGGATCTTCAGCATGCGATAGTTATTCAGCGCCATCGCCACGCGGAGGCGCATTTCATTGACCGCCTGTTTTTGAAATGGGAATAATTCACAAATCATTCTTAGTTTCTCCTTCTGTTCACACGGAAGTGATCCAAGTAATCCCGGTAAAGCTGATACGCCTCTGTAACATTCAGATTTTTTACCATCGATTGATAATTCACTTCATAATCGGTTGCTAAGAATACGGTTTGGATTTCAGGATGTTCCGCAAGCTTTTCTGCGAAATCGGCAAATGTATTCTCGTTGATCAAAACTGCAAATTGATTCTCCGGCAAGATCAGCATGTCCGGAACTTGCTCTCCGGTTAATTCCGGGTATTTTCCTTTTGCACCAGTTTTCAACCACAACGTAGGCAGCATTTCCGAAAAACGCATACCGAGAGAAACCGCCGTCGGATCTAAGAAGCCAAGTTTGAAGAATGCTGCATTTGCCTTGAAACCGTCTGCCATATGCATCAGAGGCTCGCTGCCAAGATAATCTCCCTTTAGAGGATTGCCATTCACATCGTGCCCCTCAATGGAGCAGACCGTGCGCGGCCAAGTAACATAGTGGGCGATGCCAAGCTTTTCCCATTCCGCATCGCCGGGCTGGCAGCCTTTGTCTTTCAACATCTTCGCTTCATCTGCGGAGACCTCATTATTTGTCACCATAATGCAACGCCTGTGCCCGCCATCCTCAGCGTTGAGCAGGTTCACTGCGTGCATAGTCGTGCCGCTTCCTGCGAAGAAGTCAACGATGAGGGCATCGGGCTTGCTGGAAACAAAAAAACGGATAGTGTCACGGACGGCATATAATGATTTTGGAAACGGGAACCTTCTGCCCGGCAGAAATTGCCTTAACAATGTTGATCCGTAAATGCTTGCATCATGTGAATCACGAACCCAAATCGTTCCTGGTTCAGCTTGAATATTTGATCCTTCACTGTATTCAAATACTCCTGCTCCTTGGCTATCTGTACCCGTTCGAATCAGCATACCATTGGCCAAATCATTTAGCTGTCCTTTTTTAAGATAATTGATAGCTATTGAACCTCGAGAGGGATTGAATCGCCCAGCCTTCATCGTGCCGTTTGCTATCATTTCTCTCGCATTCTGCGCGCTAACTTGCCAACGTCCTTCAGATCCATCGCTTCTAATAGGCCAACCTACCACAGTACCTTCTAGTGGCGCAACTGTATTACGTTCGGTTTCCAGCGGGAGCGCCTCTCCAACTGATACAATAGAATTATCAGATGTTGAAATATAAAACGGATAGAATAAATTGGGATTTTCTTTTCTGCTTGAGCCATCTGCTCCTCGACGTAATAGACTGTTCCAAATAGCTTTTGCTGATGAATTTTTAATTTCGCTACTAATCATATCATCGTTAGACTTTGAAATAGTCATCTCACCAAAGAAAAGGATGTAAAGATATTCATCCCTTCGGCAGAAAGCTCCTTGCCTAGTGGAGCCTTTTTTGTTTGTCATAGAGGTAATCATCTGCAACCTTGCCTCCGGAAACATTTCCTCCAGCAGACAGCCAAGATGCAGGTATTCCTTCTCATCAATGGTTACAATTAGTACAGAATCTTTGGGATTCAGCAGTTTCTTTGCCAACTTCAGGCGACGCTGCATGAAGGAGAGCCACTTGCTATGACGGTAAGCGTCACTTCCGTCCACATAGTCGTTGTTATATTTCCAGTCCTTTGCGCCGGTATTGTATGGCGGGTCGATATAAATGCAATCCACCTTACCCGCATACAAATATTCCAGAAGCTGCAAGGCGTGATAGTTGTCCGCTTCAATCAGCGTGTGCCAGAGATCGCTATCCGGTGCATTGCAAACTGAATCCAACGGTTTCAGATAGGGATAGATGGATTCTCCAAATTCCGCAACACGAACGATATCCTTCAGGTCAAAGGTGACTGCTTCGTCTTTCTGTTCCGGCTTAACGCAGACAGCGGTATCGCCTTCAACTCTCAGCACAACATAGATGGATTTGTCGTCCTTACTGTCACGGCGCATAACATTACAGCCTCTTTTGATAGGCATATCATAGAGAGGCGTGCTTTCCGGCATATGTTCTTCAAAGACCAAGCCGAATTTCTTCTGCTTGGCCATTTTACTCACTTCTTCCTGAATTCTATTTCGAAGAGTCTCATCTTGGATCTGGCTTATTAAATCATTGATTGCAGCCATTGGTACGACCCCTTTCTTAGTTTTCTTTTGTCTTCACGTAGCGACCACTCTTGATTCTTGCGTCAGCTGGCTTTTCCGCATCCTCTGGAATCGCCCAGTATGAACCGATTTTCGTTGCTCCGGGAATTCGTCCGGCTTTACAAAGATCACTGATCCATCTTGCCGAAAGGTTCCATTTTTCCGCTGTCTGTCTGATTGATAAATAGCCCATACAATTCTCCGATCTAATCCGAGCAAATTCTACATGTAATCACAATAATTGTACTCCAAACCTCGCGGAAAATCAAGATATTCTATCCTCGTTAAGCTTTAGCTTTCGTGCCCCCACTAATTCGCAAGCAGGGCTTTCGTGACATGAAAGCGATTTTCTGCTTGTTGGGGAAACTCTCCACTCCCCATAGAACACTGCCTGCGGCATCGGGCTGCGTGTCTCCGTTCCACTCCGGTCCGCGCAAAGCAGACGTCCACCGGACGTCTTGTACCGTTTCGGATGCTTTAACGGCATTCCTGCCAAAGAAAACGCCGGAGTGAATCATCACCCCGGCTTCAAAAAGTATTTACTTGTGCTTGCGGCCTCCACGCTTTTTGTAGTCCTCGTCTATACGCTTTTTCCAGTCTGCGCTCAGCGGGGCACTGCACCGGACAGAGCTGATTGCTTCGCTGACCACCTCATAATTCAACGCGGTTCCTTCACTATCGCACTGATAGTTGACTGCACGATCTGCACCGATTCCGAACTGGCTTGCAGTCTCTACTGCGTCAATATTGGCACCAAGGAACAAAAACTCCCAACCGTATTTCGCTTTCTGCCGCTCGATCATCTGCTTCACTTTTTCGCTGTTGTACCGGCGGCTGGCATTTTCCATTCCGTCCGTAGTGATTACGAACATGGTGTGCTCCGGGACATCTTCCGGTCGTGCGTACTTATGAACATTTCCAATGTGATGAATCGCACCGCCGATGGCATCTAAGAGTGCTGTGCATCCGCGAACCGTGTAGTCACGGTCAGTCATCGGTCGGATATCCTTTACATTTACACGGTCGTGCAGGACTTCGCTCACATTGTCAAACAGCACCGTTGAGATCAGTGCTTCGCCCTCTGCTTTTTTCTGCTGCTCAATCATGGAATTGAATCCGCCGATGGTATCCCGTTCCAATCCGCTCATGGAACCGCTGCGGTCTAAGATAAAAACGATCTCTGTTAAATTTTTTCTCATATGCTTGTCCTCCCAAAAGATTATGGCTGCTCGGTTTCGTACCTTACAGCCATAATATAGCGATTTTCTTTTGTGAAGTGGTCGCATAGAAAACGACATTTCTTTGTCCTTATGCCCCGATCAGGCTCTGGTCAAAAGCAAACAATGCCTCGTTGATTTCATACACATTGTAGTTTCCCCGTTCGACAAAATATTCTACAATGATATCGAATTTGCTCGAATGGGAAAGGGTAAATCCTGCCTTGCCGAGCATCTCCTGCATCTGGGCAAGCGGCAACTCCAAAGCGAGAGCAAATGCCAGCACTGTTGGTTTGGATGGCTTATAGAATTTATCAGAGCGAATTTTGGAAAAGAGCTTCCGGTCAATGTTTGCCTTCTTGTAGCACTGAACATCCGTCATGCCGCTTTCGTCAATCTTCCGCAGCAGCATTTCCGAAAAGCTCTCATCAATCTGCCCCAGTGCGTCCTCCAGAGATTGACTGCTGCAAGATTTACAGATTGCTTCGGACGGCAGCGGGGCAGATGCAGCTTCAAAGCAGGATTCCTCTGACAGCGCTTCAAGCCGCCGTCTCTGTTCTACTCGACTGTCGGTATGTTCATCCACATACCAGTCATCTATGTACGCCGCGATATCAGCAAACAGTTTTCCGCTAATCTGATATGCCTTCTTATCAAAGATAACGATGTAGACCATCATCTCATTTTCCAGCAAGAATGCACTGATGGTATCGACTGCAACCTTCAGAGCCTGGTCTTTTGGATAGCCGTAGATGCCGGAGGAAATCAGCGGAAAAGCCACCGCCTGACAGCCATTTTCTTTTGCTAGGTTCAAAGATGTCCGATAACAGGATTCCAGAAGCTGTTGTTCCTGATGCTTGCCATCTCGCCAGCGCGGGCCGACTGCATGAATCACATATTTGCAGGGCAGGCGATATCCCTTTGTGATTTTTGCGCTGCCAGTCTCGCAGCCATGCAGCGTACTGCATTCTGCAAGCAGTTCCGGTCCGGCGGCACGATGAATGCAGCCGTCCACACCACCGCCGCCCAAAAGAGAAGTGTTGGCAGCATTGACGATTGCGTCAACGCGCATTTTTGTAATATCGTTTCTGATAATCTGTAACGGCATGAAGCATACCTCCCATTCGTCCGATCAGAGTCCTTGTCTGATCAAATATCTATTAAAGTGTCTCATACATTGCTTTCAATTTTTTCGGCGCTACACCGTTCCTGCAAATACACTGCCATAAAGGGCAAATATATTTGCTTCCCGTCCATATTGTTCTATGCTATAATACTATTGTTGTCCAACCGAAACCCGGCAACGGGAGGAGGTGAACCTCATGGAATTTATTATTTCTTTCTTTGTCTCCTGCATGGCTGGTGTAGCCTGCCACTACATCATCAAATGGTTAGACGGCGACAAGTAAGGACAGCACTGACCTAGTGGTTTCTTGTCCACTATAAAAAATAAGAAGAAGCCCTCAGTATTCGCGGTACTGGGGGCTTCATTCTTTTTGTCCTCATGGACTTATTATTTCTTTTGCCTACTGGCATTATATCATACGCAATTTTTCTTTGCAATATACTCAATATATTTTTTAAGGTGTTTTGTGCGCTACGTGTGTTCTACACTTCAAAATCGCCCACTTTTTTAGAAAATTTTAGAAATTTCAGATATAAAAAACCCCGGAAAATCAAGACTTTCCGAGGTTTTGATAAATTTCCGTATTCGATTGGAATTATCGTTTGCTGAACTGCGGAGCGCGACGAGCTGCTTTGAGACCGTATTTCTTACGCTCTTTCATACGTGGATCACGTGTAAGGAATCCAGCAGCTTTAAGAGCTGGTCTGTAGTCTTTGTCTGCCTCAAGGAGTGCTCTGGAAAGACCATGACGGATTGCTCCAGCCTGTCCTGTGTATCCACCGCCGTGAACGTTAACGATCACGTCGAATTTACCCTCTGTCTCTGTTAAAGCCAGTGGCTGACGAACGATAACCTTCAGAGTCTCAAGTCCGAAGTACTCATCGATGTCTCTTTTATTGATAGTGATTTTACCTGTTCCAGGTACCAGGTAAACTCTTGCGATTGATTTCTTTCTTCTTCCTGTTCCGTAGAATTTTGCGCTAGCCAATGTTTTCTACCTCCTATTAAAATGTTAAAACTTCAGGCTTCTGAGCCTCATGTTTGTGCTCTGGTCCTGCATATACGAAAAGTTTCTTGTTCATAGCTCTTCCAAGAGGTCCTTTCGGAAGCATTCCCTTAACTGCGAGCTCGATAACCTTCTCAGGTTTCTTTGCTAACATTTCTTTTAATGTGGTTTCTTTCATTCCACCAACATAGTCGGAGTGGTTATAATAAATCTTCTGCTCAAGCTTCTTGCCTGTAACTTTGATCTTATCAGCGTTTACAACGATTACATAATCTCCTGTGTCAACGTGCGGTGTAAACTGAGGTTTGTTCTTTCCTCTTAAAACACTTGCAACACCGGATGCCAGACGTCCCAGAGTGCAACCCTCTGCGTCAACTACATACCATTTTCTTTCGATTTTATCCGGATTAGCCATATAAGTCTGCATGGTCCTACCTCCTGTTATTTATCAACGATAATGTTTCTCAAACCGCGGTACTTCCGCGAAAAAAAGTAAATGGAAACGCGGGTGCAAAATAAATCGCGGAAATGTCCGAAACCGCTGATAAAATGCCGTCGCCGGGGCTATTGGCTCAAGCATCTTCGCACTACGTCACATTGAGTTATTATATTATAAGGCACCTTGCCTGTCAACTGTTTTTTCTTGTAATTTTCAACAAAATTCCTGTTTTCAGAAAAACTCGATTCCCATCAGCGTCAGACCCTGAGCCGGAGCTGTTGGTCCTGCTGCTGCACGGTCACAGGCTTTTAAAATCTTATCCATGCGTTCCGGCGGATACTGACCGTTTCCGATCTCGATCAGGGTTCCTGAAATGATACGCACCATATTGTAAAGGAAGCCTGTTCCTGAAATGCGGATGGTCACCATGTCACCATCTCTCCACACGTCCATGGAGGTCACGGTACGGATGGTGGTCTTCACCTGTGCGCCGGAGCCGCAGAAGCTGGCAAAATCATGGCGTCCGATCAGATATGAGATAGCCTCCTTCATCTTATCCACATCCAGCTTGTAATGGTAAAAATAAGAGTACAAACGCTCCGTTGGCACCGGAAACTTCCGGTTCAGGATACGATATTCATATGTTTTTTCACTGTCACAGTAACGGGGATGAAAATCCGGCTCCACCTCCTCCGACAGCTGAATACGGATATCCTCCGGAAGTCTCTGGTTCAATGCATAAGAAAATTTTTCTCCGGGTATTCTGGATTCGGTGTCAAAAACCGCCACATTTCCAAGTGCATGAACCCCTGCGTCTGTGCGGCTTGCGCCGATCGTCTCGATCTTTTCTCCCAGAAGCTCACTTAAGGTATCGTTTAAAACGCCCTGAATGGTGATTCCATTTGGCTGTGTCTGCCAGCCTGAGTACTTGGTTCCATCATAAGCTACAACAAGTCCTACTCGTTTCATATAATATATTCCCTCCTGATACAGACATCCCTGCAGTACTTCCCATCCCAAAACAGACATACCGTCCAGCAAAATGCCTGCCTGATTCGGTTACAGTTCCGCTATGCAAAATGCAACGCTTCGGACCGTTCCATGTCTAAGTACCTGCAGGATTCGGTTACAGTCCTGCCACGCGGAATGCACCCCCCACAGCAAGATATACCACAAGGATCCCATAGGCCGCATAATCTCTTTTTTCGTAATGCAGAGGCTTCATCTGGGTTCTGTTGTCACCACCATGATAACATCTAGCTTCCATTGCCATGGCCAGATCATTGGCACGGCGAAAAGCAGAAATAAATAACGGAACAAGAAGAGGAACCATGTTTTTCGCCTTCTGGATCAGGTTTCCGTTTTCGAAATCTGCACCTCTGGCGATCTGTGCTTTCATGATCTTATCCGTCTCCTCCAGAAGGATCGGGATAAAGCGAAGAGCAATGGACATCATCATGGCGATCTCATGTACCGGCACCCGGATCTTGTTCAGCGGACGGAGCAGTCTCTCCAGACCATCTGTCAGCTGATTCGGCGTGGTAGTCAATGTCATGATGGAAGATCCGATCACAAGGTAAACAAGACGGATCGCCATTCTTCCTGCAAGAACAAGGCCTTCCCTTGTGACCTTGATGATCCCGAAACGCCACAGCACTTCGCCAGGCGTCAGGATGATATTGAACACAACCGTGATCAGAAGGATCATAACGATAGCCTTCAGACCCTTGAACATGAATTTCACCGGAACCTTGGATATTGCGATCATGGCTACCAGAAATGCTGTTGCCACCGCATATCCGAGAAATGTATGGAACAGGAACACAGAGATCAGAAATCCCAGAGTTCCCAGAAATTTGGTCCGTGGGTCCAGTCTGTGAAGAACGGATTTGGCCGGATAATACTGGCCAATGGTAATATCTCTGATCATTTTTCCGCCCCTCCTTTGTTCAGTAATGGAGAGTTCGCCTGCGCAAGTGCGGCAAGGATACTGTCTCTGGCTTCCTCCACCGTTGTGGCATCTGCATCCACATGCAGCCCATGTTCCTTCAGCGCATGCATGATATAAGTGATCTGCGGTGCGGCAAGTCCCATGGTTTCCAGTTCCTTATAATGGGAAAAAACCTTCTTCGGCTCATCATCAAATACAGCTTCTCCGTGATTCATAACAATGAGGCGCTCCACGTATTTCGCAATATCCTCCATGCTGTGGGAAACCAGAACAATGGTTATCCCTCGCACCTTATGAAGCTCTGCGATCTGATCCAGGATATCATCCCTGCCCTTCGGGTCAAGCCCTGCTGTGGGCTCGTCCAGGATCAGAATCTTCGGGTTCATGGCAAGAACCCCTGCAATAGCTACCCTTTTTTTCTGGCCTCCGGAAAGCTCAAAGGGTGATTTCTTGAAATTGGACTCTTTTACTCCAACCTGAGTCAGCGCCTGCTTCGCTTCTTTCTCTGCTTCTTCCCTGGAAAGTCCCTGATTCATAGGTCCGAAACATACATCCGAGATCACATCATTTTCAAACAGCTGATGCTCCGGGTACTGAAACACCAGACCAACCTCGCTGCGGAGCTGTTTCCGGTCATATTTCTCAGCCCACACATCTTCTCCGTTATACAGAACCTGGCCGGATGTTGGCTGTACCAGCGCATTCAGATGCTGGATCAGCGTGGATTTTCCGCTTCCTGTGTGTCCGATGATCCCGATAAACTGGCCGTCCGGGATCACAAGGCTGACATCCTTCAGCGCATGGCTCTCATAGGCTGTCCCGGGGCTGTAGGTATAGGTTACATTTTTTAATTCGATTGACATAATGCGCTCACCAGCTCCTCTGTAGTCAGTATTCCATCCGGAACATCCACGCCGGATTTCTTCAGTTCATATGCAAGAAGTGTTACCTGTGGTACATCCAGTCCATACGCCTTAAGAGTATCCACCTGGGAAAAGATCTCTTTGGGATTTCCCTGCATCACAACATTTCCGCTGTCCATGACATAAACACGGTCAGCATGGATCACTTCCTCCATGTAATGGGTGATCAGAATGACTGTTACCTTTTCCTTACGGTTCAGCTCCCGCACTGCCTCCAGGACTTCCTTTCTTCCGTTAGGATCCAGCATGGCGGTAGGCTCATCCAGAATGATGCACCGCGGGCGCATGGCCATCACGCCTGCAATAGCCACTCTCTGCTTCTGCCCTCCGGAAAGCTTGTTTGGGGACTGATAACGATAAGCTGTCATACCGACTTTTTCCAGGCTGTCATTCACCCGTTTCCAGATATCATCTGTAGGAACTCCCATATTTTCCGGACCAAAGCCTACATCCTCTTCCACAACGGTTCCTATGATCTGGTTATCCGGATTCTGAAATACCATTCCTGCCTTCTGGCGTACCTTCCAGAGTTTGGTCTCTCTGGCGGTATCGATCCCGTCCACCAGCATCGTTCCCTCTGTTGGGATCAGAAGCGCATTCATATGCTTCGCCAGTGTGGATTTTCCGGATCCGTTATGTCCCAGAACTGCCACAAATTCTCCTGCTTTAATGTCCAGGTTCACATCATTGACTGCACGCTGCATGTCTACCACATTGCCGTCATCATCGTATCTCTGATAGTCAAATCCCAGCTTAAGCGCCTTGATAATTCCCATCTTTTCTGCTCTCCTTAATCCTCTGTAGCTGCCGGTTCACCAAGGCCGGTCAACTCATCGATCAGTGCCCATATCTCGTCTCTTCCCTGCTTCGTCTCCGCAGAAAACGGAAGGATCTTTCCCTCTTTCGGAAGGCCCAGTCCGATGCGGATCTCCTTCAGGCTTTTTGCCACCTGGCTGCGTTTCAGCTTGTCAAGCTTGGTTGCGATGATCACCGGCTCATATCCGTTGTGACAAATCCAGTCATACATCTGCTTGTCATTGGCGGAAGGCTTGTGGCGAATATCCACCAGGAGAAAAACCGCACGGAGCTCTTTGGAATTATGAAGATAGCCCTCGATCATTTTTCCCCATTTTTCCTTCTCTGCTGCAGAGACCTTGGCGTAGCCGTAGCCCGGCAGGTCTACGAGATACATTGCTTCATTAATGTTATAAAAATTGATCGTCTGTGTTTTTCCCGGCTGTGCGCTGGTTCTTGCCAGGGCCTTGCGGTTCATCAGACCATTGATCAGGGAGGATTTCCCTACATTTGATTTTCCCGCAAAAGCTACCTCCGGCCTTCCTGTGTCCGGGATCTTGCTTGTGATGCCGCAGACGATATCCAGCGATACGTTTTTGATTACCATTCGTTATTCCTCCCTTTTCTTTTAAAAGCCCTGTCCTGAAGGTCAGGGCAGGGTTTTTCTGTTTTTTGTTTATGCAAGAGCTTCACCGAGAACTTCTTTCATGTTATCCACAAACCGGATATCCAGTCCCTGGATGATCTCTCTGTCCATCTCCTCGATATCCGGACGATTTTTTTCCGGAACAAGGACTTCCTTGATCCTGGCATATTTAGCTGCAAGCAGCTTCTCTTTCAGTCCGCCGATCGGAAGCACACGGCCTCTTAAGGTGATCTCACCGGTCATGGCAAGATCCGCACGTACCGGTTTTTCGATAATTGCAGACAGCATGGCAGTTGCCATTGTAATACCGGCGGACGGGCCATCCTTCGGAACGGCACCCTCCGGAATATGTACATGCATATCATGCTTCTGGAAAAATTCCGGATCGATCTCATATTGGTCAGAAACCGAACGGATATAGCTGATACCTGCCTGTGCAGATTCCTTCATCACATCTCCAAGCTGTCCGGTAAGAAGCAGCTCGCCTTTTCCGGGCATGATATTGACTTCGATCTGCAGGGTATCACCGCCTACCTGTGTCCATGCAAGACCGCGGGCGATCCCGATCTCATCCTTCTCATTGGCCATTAGATAGTTATATCGTTCTTTGCCAAGGAATCTGGAAATATTTCTGGATGTGACAACTACCTTATCCTTACCCTCTTCCATGATAGCACGTGCAGTTTTTCTGCAGATACGTCCGATGCCTCTCTCCAGAGAACGGACTCCTGCTTCCTTGGTATAGTTGTTGATCAGCTTGCCAAGAGCTGCCGGCTGGATCACCAGCTTGCCTTCCGGAATACCGTTGATCTCCATCTGCTTCGGGATCAGATGCTCCCTTGCGATATGTTCCTTCTCATTTTCCGTATATCCCGGGATTTCCATCAGCTCCATACGGTCAAGAAGAGGTCTCGGGATTCCCTGAACATCATTTGCAGTGGCAATAAACAGTACCTCGGAAAGATCCTGGGGAATCTCTACATAGTGATCATTGAACTTACTGTTCTGCTCCGGATCCAGAACCTCCAGAAGTGCTGCGGAGGTATCTCCTTTATAATCGCTGCTGGTCTTATCGATCTCATCAAGAAGCATCAGCGGGTTGCTGACTCCGGCTTCCTTCAGTGCGACTGTGATCCTTCCTGGCATGGCACCGACGTAAGTCTTTCTGTGGCCACGGATCTCTGCCTCATCACGGACACCTCCAAGACAGATGCGGACGTATTTCTTGTTCATGGCCTCTGCCACAGAACGTGCAATGGAAGTTTTTCCGGTTCCCGGAGGTCCCACCAGACAGAGGATCGGACTCTTTCCCTTGTGGGTCAGCTTACGTACAGCAAGGAATTCCATGATACGTTCTTTGACCTCTTTCAGTCCGTAATGACCCTCTTCCAAAACCTTCCATGCGTTCTCAAGATCCTCGGAATCCTCGGATTTCTTATTCCACGGAAGTGCAAGAACGGTTTCCAGATAGCCTCTCTGCACCGTTGCCTCTGCAGCACTGGCTGCCATTCCTTTAAAACGGCTGATCTCCTTGGAAATCTTCTCTTTTACTTCATCAGATGCATCCAGCTCCTTCAGCTGTTTTTTAAATTCATCGATATCATCAGCAGTATTCTCCTCGCCCAGCTCCTCACGGATGGTTTTCAGCTGTTCCCGGAGGATATACTCTCTCTGATTCTTGTCGATATGGGATTTCACCTTGCGCTGAAGATCTTTAGTGATATGGATCACCTCGATCTCGCTGCCAAGAAGCGCTCCAAGGATCTCATAACGGTCATTCAAAGACACTGTTTCCAGAAGCTTCTGCTTGTTCTGATACGCCATCGGAAGATTTACTGCGATCTGGTCGATGGTTTCCTGCACATCTTCGATGTTCATGATCTGGGTTACCAGATCCTTGCTTATTTTTCCGCTTTCTCTGCAATATCTCTGAAAAAGCTCCCGGATGCTGCGAAGCATGGCGTCCTTTACCGGTTCCGGGTAATCCTCTTCCTGTGCCGTAACGATCTCGCATTCCGCCTTCAGATATGGTTCCTCCTGCTCCAGGCCCAGAACCTCTGCCCTGTCCAGTCCCTCTACCAGAACCCGGTAAAGATCCTGCGGAAGCTTCACCACCTGCTTGATATAAGCGACGGTTCCTACCTGATACAGATCCGTAAGTTCCGGTATTTCCACCTCAGGATCCTTCTGTGTCAGCAGAAAGATCTTCTGGTCATGGAGCATGGCTGCTTCCACGGCACGGATAGATTTCTCCCTGCTCACATCAAAGTGTACGATCATATCCGGAAGGACTGTAGTCCCACGGAGAGCGATCATTGGCAATATATTGACCTGATTTGTCATTTATGTCATTCCCTTCATCAAGCTGTTTCCGGCTTGCCTTTCTTTCTCGAACGGGATGTTTTGCGTCCTGCTTTTTTTGCAGGAGCCTTGGCCTCCCCGTGGATGATCTCCGGCTCTCCGGTTCCCTCCACTGCCTCTTTTGTGACGATACACTTACGGATGGTGTCGTCCGATGGTGTCTTGTACATCAGATCCATCAGGGTATGCTCCATGATGGCACGAAGTCCTCTGGCACCTGTTTTTCTCTCAAGAGATTTCCGGGCAACTGTCTCAAGTGCTTCATCCTGGAACTCAAGCTGCACGCCATCCAGCTCAAAAAGCTTGTCGTACTGTTTTGTGAGGGAATTCTTAGGCTCCTTCAGAATACGGATCAGTGCTTCTTCATCCAGAGAATCCAAGGTTACCACGACCGGAACTCGTCCGATAAACTCCGGGATCAGACCGAATTTAATAAAGTCCTCCGGCATAACCTCCTTCAGAACTTCGCCCACATTGCGGTCTTCCTTCTCGGAAACCTCTGCTCCGAAACCAATGGATTTGGTATCCTGTCTTGCCTCGATGATCTTCTCCAGTCCGTCAAAAGCACCACCGCAAATGAACAGGATGTTTGTAGTATCGATCTGGATAAATTCCTGATGAGGATGCTTTCTTCCTCCCTGAGGAGGTACGCTTGCAACGGTTCCTTCCAGAATTTTCAGAAGTGCCTGCTGTACGCCCTCACCGGACACATCTCTGGTGATGGAGGTATTCTCGGATTTTCTTGTGATCTTATCGATCTCATCGATATAGATGATTCCGTACTGGGCACGCTCAATATCATAATCGGCTGCCTGAATGATCTTCAGAAGAATGTTCTCAACATCCTCGCCAACATAACCTGCCTCTGTGAGAGTAGTGGCATCTGCGATGGCAAAAGGAACATTCAGCAGTCTTGCCAGTGTCTGTGCAAGAAGTGTCTTACCGGAACCGGTCGGACCAAGCATCAGGATATTACTCTTCTGCAGCTCCACGTCCAGGTTTCTTGAAGCAAGAATCCTCTTGTAATGATTGTAAACAGCTACGGAAAGTGCCTTCTTGGCATCATCCTGTCCGATCACATACTCATCCAGGATACTGTGGATCTCTTCCGGTTTCAGAAGGTTGATCCCTGTTTCATAATCTGCCTCATGATCATACATACTGAATTCTTCTTCCATGATCTCGGAGCAGATCCCGATACATTCATCACAAATATATGCTCCATCCGGACCTGCGATCAGCTTGCGTACCTGATCTTCAGTCTTATGGCAAAAGGAGCATCTTACCTTTCCTTCTTTTACTTTATCTGCCATATCTTTTTGTTTCCTTTCTAAGCGTAAATGTCCGTCTCTCGCAGACATTTAAAATTCCTTTTTAAAGCAAGATAAGACTCCTGTGTCTTTACAGGAGTCTTTTCTTACGCATTATTTGTGGATCACAACACCGTCGATCAGGCCGTATGCCTTAGCTTCTTCCGCTGTCATATAGTTGTCACGGTCAGTATCTTTTTCCACAATTTCAAGAGGCTGTCCGGTATTCGCAGAAAGAATCTCGTTCAGCTTCTTTTTGGTTTTTGCGATCTGGTCAGCTACGATCTGGATCTCTGTAGCCTGCCCCTGTGCACCGCCTGATGGCTGATGGATCATGATCGTCGAATTCGGCAGTGCATATCTTTTGCCTTTGGCACCGGAGGACAGGAGGAAAGCTCCCATGCTGGCTGCCATTCCAAGGCAGATCGTAGATACATCGCACTTGATATACTGCATTGTATCATAAATTGCCATTCCGGCAGTTACAGAACCACCCGGGCTGTTAATATAAAGCTGGATATCCTTGGAAGGATCTTCTGCTTCCAGGAAGAGAAGCTGCGCAACGATCAGGTTCGCACTGACATCGTTTACCTCTTCTCCAAGGAAAATGATTCGGTCCTTAAGAAGTCTTGAATAGATATCATAACTTCTTTCTCCTCTGCTGGTCTGCTCAATGACGTAAGGTACTAAACTCATTTTACCCTCCATTTCCGAGGTTTATTACGCCTCTACAGCTGCATCGGCAACTAATGTAACAGCTTTCTGAACAGCCATATCTTTCTTCATCTGCTCCATCTCGTTCTCACCGATGAGATCTTTTAATTTGTCTGCTTCCATCTTGTACATCTCTGCCATCTTGGAGATCTCTTCGTTAACCTCTTCCTCTGTTGGCTGGATGTTCTCTACCTCAGCGATCTTCTCAAGAACAAGTCTTGTCTGGATTCTCTTAAGAGCCTGTGGCTTCATGTCTTCCATCATCTTGTCAACGCTCTGGCCTGTGAACTGGAAGTACTGCTCCATGGAAAGACCCTGGGACTGCATTCTTCTTGCGAAATCGTCAAGCATCTGACGTGTCTGTGTCTCGATCATTGCCTCCGGAATATCCATCTGTGCATTCTCGATCACTTTATCTACTGCTGCGTCTTCTTTTGCACGACGTGCATCTTCTGCTTTCTTCTCTGTCAGGTTCTTCTTAACGTCTTCCTTGTACTCAGCAAGTGTATCAAACTCAGATACATCCTTAGCGAAGTCATCGTCAAGCTCCGGAAGCTCTTTTGCTTCGATCTTCTTAACATCGCACTGGAATACAGCTTCTTTGCCAGCCAGCTCTTTTGCCTGATACTCCTCCGGGAATGTAACCTTAACTTCTACGTGATCACCTGTGTTAGCACCAACAAGCTGCTCCTCGAATCCCGGGATGAAGGTGTTGGAACCAAGTGTCAGCGGATAGTCTGTTCCTTTACCGCCCTCGAATGCCTCACCGTCTACGAAGCCCTCGAAATCGATAGTTGCTGTATCGCCGTTCTGTGCTGCACGATCCTCAACTGTAATGGTTCTGGAGTTTTTCTCCTGCTCTTTCTTAATCTCAGCCTCAACTTCCTCGTCTGTTACCTCTGTCTCAGACTTCGGAACCTCAAGTCCTTTATAGTCACCAAGAGTTACCTCTGGTTTAGTAGCTACTTCTGCTGTAAAGATAAATGGTTTGCCAGGCTCAACCTGTGTTACATCGATCTTAGGCTGGGAAACGATCTCAAGATCACACTCAGCAAGTGCTTTGCTGTAATGCTCAGGGATCAGAGCGTTTGCAGCGTCCTCAAGGAATACTCCCTTTCCGTACATCTGCTCGATCATTTTTCTTGGAGCTTTTCCTTTACGGAATCCCGGAATAGAAATTCTGCCTTTTGCTTTCTGATATGCATTCTGCATTGCTTTGTCAAGATCCTCGGCGGAAACCTCGATTGTAAGTTTCGCCATGTTTTTCTCCATTTTCTCCACCTGTAAACTCATGTTTCTTGTTCCTCCTTAATCATATCGAGTAAATACCTTATATAAAATAGTTAACACTCGCATTATATATTTACAGTCATTTCTGTAGTATAGCATAACCACTGTAAAAACGCCAGTATTTTTTTCAGTTTTCCATATGCCCCCACAGGGCATTTCTCAGCTGCCCACGTCCTCAATGTTAAAGTAATTTTCTGTCTTTCTTATGTTGTTAAGACAAAATGTAAAAATCCTTTTATAAGTTTTAGGCGTATAATGAACACCATCGTCTGTACCGTCTCCCGTATTGGATACAGTACCATATCCGGTCCGCATCAGATAACTGTAAACATCAATATAGTGGTACTGACTTCCAAGCTCACCGGCAAGACCGCTGTTAAAAGTCCGGACATCCTCACATTTACGATTCTTGGTACTTCCCTTTTCCCCTCCATTGATCGGATTCACAGACATATAATACAGACTGCAGTTTTTCATGGAAAGCTTTGTTCCCAGCTTTTTCATATAAGACACGTACTGTGAGAGTCTATCATTCAGATCCTGTTTTCCGTTAATATCTCTGAGATCATTGATACCATGATTAAACACCACTGCGATCTTTGCGTATTTTTCATTTTTACGACATTTTTCTATTTCTTTCAAAAGAGCCTGTGCGCCCGTTGACTTCAGCCAGCCCAGTTCCGTATTAGAACGGCATACAAAGCTGACATGGCTGTCCACATACTCCTTTCCAAACTGTTCGTACAATACCTTCTGAAGACCATATGTCCTGGAATCTCCCACAAAGATGATCCTTTCATAATTCTCAGGATAATGAAAGCTGTTCCTGACCAGATTCGGTTCCTGATACCGCCAGAATCTCACCGCATAGAGATGCATGGTTCCACTGACTGTGATCACCTGTCCGGCTTCATACCTTGGTGCGGTCTTCTGACCTGCCCTGGTAGACCATCCAAGGAATGTATAATTCTCTTCATTGGCCATCACCGGTAGTTTCAGTTTTCCGCTTGGAGCCTGGATGATCTTGTAGATATCTCCGTCATTCCTGTGCAGGATCAGTTTGGGATTGTTCTTCTTTTTTATCACTGCATAAAACGTTACATTTCTTTTTACAAAATATTTTTTTCCCGGCTTATATCCTGCCTCCGCTCCTCCTTTTTTCAGAGACCATCCTTCTGCCTGATATCCTGCTGGGACCTGCGGCACTTTGGGAATCGTGATCATGGAACCATATTTCTGTTTCTTTTCCAATTTTTTATATATAGCAGAGGAGGCTCCTCCGCCTGACCTGAAAGATACGGAATACACTTTTTTGCAAGCATTCCCGAATGTATCATCCGACCAGTCAAAGCCGGCAGCTGACACCAAATTTCCTGTGCCTGTCATCAGTATAACAAAAAGCGCCACTACCCACAGGACCTGTTTCATCTCTTTTTTCATGCTCTTACATACACCACCGATTCAGCGATCTCTTCTGCCTTTGCGCTTCCCTCCAGCTGTCCGATCAGGGAAAGGCTGAAATCGATGGCTGTTCCAAGGCCTCTGCTGGTAGTTACATTTCCATCTACCACTACAGGCTCCAGAGATGTTCTGGCACTTTTAAGCTGTTCCATAACAGATGGGTACGATGTAGCATTTCTGCCTTTCAGGAATCCAAGTCTCTCGAATATACCTGGTGCCGCACAGATAGCTGCTACCTTGCCGCCATTCTGATAGAAATCTGTCAGAAGCTCAGTCAGCGGTTTATATTCCTCCAGATATTTTGTTCCCGGCATTCCTCCCGGAATTACAAGCATATCCGCATCGGAAAAATCACATTCTCCAAAGGTACGGTCTGTAAGAAGATCGATCCCATGAGAGGTTCTGATCTCTTTTGTCTCTTTGATAGATACTGTCTGGATGTCGATCCCGGCTCTTCTCATCAGATCTACCACGGTCAGTCCTTCAATATCTTCAAAACCATCTGCGAAAAAAATATATACTTTACTCATGATCCTGTTCATCCTTTCTTTTATAAAATCCATAAATATTTTCTGTATTCCCCATTCCCTTCCATAATGCTTTTTCCATCTGAAAATGTCAAGAAATTTCAACAGATATGCCATTGCAAATCCTGTTTTTTTCCTGTAGACTGAACATAATATCTTTTCATTTCACAAATCCGGAGGTTTTTTATATGGAGATCGAACGTAAATTTCTGATCCGGAAGGATGACCTTCCGCAGGATCTGGCTTCTTATCCCTGCCACAGGATCGAGCAGGGGTATCTTTGCACTTCCCCTGTCGTCCGCATCCGCCGGCAGGATGATGACTATTTTCTTACTTACAAATCCAAGGGTCTCATGAGCCGTGAAGAATATAATCTTCCGCTCACCGCTGAAGCCTATGAGCATCTGAAGCCTAAAGCAGACGGTATCCTCATTACCAAGGACCGCTATGTGATTCCGGAAAAAGACGGACTTTTTATTGAACTGGATGTGTTCCACGGAGAATACGAGGGAGTTCTTCTGGCTGAGGTGGAATTTCCTACAGAGGAAGCCGCCAATGCCTACACTGCGCCGGACTGGTTCGGAGAAGATGTAACTTATTCCACCAGATATCATAACAGTACCATGAGCCAGGGTTGGCAGATTAATAGCTGACCGAATCTGAAATCGCACTTGTATTTCTTATTTCAAGTGCTATAATTAGTAATGCAGGCAGATATAGTTCATCGGTAGAACATCAGCTTCCCAAGCTGAGGAGGCGGGTTCGATTCCCGTTATCTGCTTTCATTGCCAAAGAGGGCACGCAGTCAGGCGTGTCCTTTTTTATAAATTTCAAGGAGGATTTTTGTTTATGAAGATTGGATTTATCGGATGTGGAAATATGGCCTCTGCCATGATTGGCGGTATTCTCCGTCAGGGGATCTTTTCAAAGGACGAGATCATTGTTTCCAACCTTACAGAAGAAGGCAGAGCGCGCAGTGAAAAAACTCTTGGTGTTGTCACCACTCTGGATAACAATGAAATAGTCCGATCTGCAAAAACTGTCGTTCTTGCAGTAAAGCCGCAGTTTTATGAGGAAGTTCTCACAGAGGTCCACGACAGTCTCACGACAGAGCACACCATCATCGGAATCGCTCCCGGCAAGACTCTTGCATGGCTGGAAGAAAAAGCCGGTCTTCCTCTGAAAGTTGTCCGTTTTATGCCTAATACTCCTGCACAGGTTGGGGCCGGAATGACTGCTGTATGTACCAATGACCGGGTTTCGGAAGACGAACTGGCAGAAATCCTTAAGATCACAGACAGCTTTGGCTGTACAGAAGTGATACCGGAGCGTCTGATGGACGCCGCAGGCGCTGTAGGCGGCTGTTCACCGGCTTATGTGTTTATGTTTATCGAAGCCATGGCAGATGCCGCTGTCAGCCAGGGAATGCCTCGTAAGCAGGCTTATAAATTTGCTTCCCAGACTGTTCTCGGCAGCGCAAAAATGGTTCTGGAAACCGGCAGACACCCGGGAGACCTGAAAGACATGGTCTGCTCACCGGCAGGAACTACCATTGAAGGTGTCCGCACCCTGGAAAAGAGCGGCTTTCGCAGTGCCATATTCGAAGCGCTTACCGCAGCTGCTGAGAAGGGTAAGAAGTTATAATTTTCGAAAACAAAAACTCCGTGAGGTCTGCATTCACCCGGACCTCACGGAGTTTTTCCATCTCATCTCTTTTATCGTCTGCCGACAGCCCTACAGCAACTCGATCAGCGCGTCAATATCTTCCATTTTTGTTCCCCAGCTTGTAGCAAAACGGATCACTGTATGATCTTCATCATATTTTTCCCAGAAATCAAACTGAACTTCTTTGCCCAGTTCTTCTTTCTTTTTATTTTCCAAAACTACAAACTGCTGGTTCGTGGGAGAATCCAGGAAAAGCTGATATCCTTTTTCCTGAAGGGCTCTTTTCAGCTTCATAGCTGTTTCAATAGCATTTTTGCTGATCCTTGTATACAGATCATCGGTAAACAGTGTGTCAAACTGGATTCCCAGAAGACGGCCTTTTGCCAGAAGGGCTCCCTGCTGCTTCACCATAGTCATAAAGTGCTTCGGAGCTTTTTTCGTAAAGACCACTGCCTCACCGCAGAGTGCACCGACCTTGGTTCCGCCGATGTAGAACACATCTGTACATCTGGCGATATCCTCAAGTGTCACATCTGCTTCCGGACTTACCAGACCGTAGCCAAGTCTTGCTCCGTCCAGAAACAGCGGAAGCTCGTATTTATGGCATACCTCGGAAATTTCCTCCAGCTCTTTCTTCGTATAAAGTGTTCCGTACTCTGTCGGATGGGAAATATAAACCATTCCCGGAAATACCATATGGTCGTGACTTTCATCTCCATAAAAAGTTTCCACATAATCTGTGATACTTTCTGCTTTGATCTTTCCGTTTTCTGCCGGAAGTGTCAGTACCTTATGTCCTGTATACTCGATTGCTCCGGCCTCATGACAGCTTACGTGTCCGGTCTGCGCCGCAAGAACACCTTCATAACGGTTCAGGACAGAACCTATAATCGTGGCATTGGTCTGAGTTCCTCCCACCAGGAAAAACACATCTGCATCCGGGCAGCCACAGGCTTTACGGATCTTCTCCTTTGCAGAATCACAGTATTTGTCTGTGCCATAGCCGGAAAGCTTCTCCATATTGGTTTCCAGAAGCTTCTGGAGGATCGCCGGATGGGCTCCCTCGCAGTAATCGTTTACAAAAAATAACATTTTATTTTCTCCTCATCTGTATTTTCATTTTATTTGACCGTCTTCCCCGGAATGATCTTACATGTGGAAAACGATTTGAATTTACAGGAAATCGCCCCCTTCAATAGGAAGCCCGTTTCTGAAAGAAATTCACAAATCCCCGGTCGAGATCCCGCAAAGACTGCTGTAATGCAATGGAAT
>ENA-OQEY01000118-OQEY01000118.1-human-gut-metagenome-genome-assembly--contig:-NODE-118-length-72106-cov-9.371128_pt1 | contig 72106 bp, 73 predicted proteins | sample MGYA00242801_ERZ504647 | MGnify/ENA primary metagenome ERZ504647 (study PRJEB26092, sample SAMD00036204) | human gut metagenome | host: Homo sapiens | study: EMG produced TPA metagenomics assembly of... | reverse complement strand
CCCATTGATGACACACTCCTTTGTTTTTATTATACTTTGATTGTTTTTTATGTGTCAAGTTTTATTATACAGGATTACTGCAAGAATCTCTCTTTTTCTTGACATTTTTGACCTTTTATGCTATACTATGCTTGTAAGAAAGGCTATTAAGTCAGCCCATTGGAATAAGTGCTTATAGCCTATTCCTGGGCTGCTATTTGTTTAAACGTATTCCATATTGTGTTAGGAGGATTTGCATGAGCAAGCGAGTATACATTAGTGCGGATTATGCTGTCAATAATGGTGATCGAGATGTAGTTGAAAAACTTCATGAATGGGGGAATGATTCTAAACATAAAGTTGATTACATAGATACAGCATCAGTTGTATCCGGAAGCGTTTCTAATGACCCCGACTGCAGACCGTGTGATCTAAAAAAAGAGTTTAATGACCAGATCAATGCATCATCAGCTGTTATATTTGTTATTGGCGATAAAACCTCATCTCGTACTGCGGGTGGTTCGTGTAGCAGAAACAGCAAAGGGATTATTTGTTCATGCACGCCATATAAACAAAATGCTAATGGTTCAACTATATGCAAGACTTATATAACTCCGAACGATGATGATAACGTAAATTACGTTAATTCATATTCGTATCTCAGGCATGAATTTATGCAAGCGGAAAAGAAAGGAAAGACAATTATTATTCTCTACAATGCCTTGTATAATGAACCAAACTGGTTACCGTCTTATATGAAGGGGTATGAACAACAAGCACATCCTTTTTGGAAAAGGAACGTATTAGGTGAGAAAGTTGGAGACTATCAATATATAAAAGAAGCACTAGGATATCAGTGAGACAATTTCATTGTTTTAAATCATGTTTGTATAGTTTTAAAGGAGTCAGCCATTTGATTAAATATACGTTAATCACAATATGGGAAAGTTTAACAGGTGAAAAAAATACTGTTAGTGCTATTTGGAAAATAGTCTACACTGCAATAGGTTGTATTTCATCTGTGTTTGCATTTGCAGTATTGCTTAATGACCTAGCTGGTTTTGATAAGATAGAATTGTTTTTCAGCAGAAATGGTATTTCTTGGTTTTGGTCGGGGCGATAGCATCATTTATTATAAATCATGAAAAGATTTCATGCCGTGGCTCTAAAGATGATGATGACCTAATAATTTCAATTAAAGTAAAGAGTCTTTTTAATGCTTCGGCTACTAGCTATGTTATTCCAACAAATTCCTATTTTAGAACAAAAATGGATGACGAGTATATAAGTCCAAATAGTGTACAAGGCGCATTTCAAATCAAGTTTTTCAAAAACAATTTAGATGAATTGGACAGGTTAATATCTGAAAATTTGGCGCAGCAAGGGATAGTTGGAACAGATAGTCAAGATAGGTTTGGAAATGTAAAAAAATATCCACTTGGAACTGTAGCCAAAGTTAATCATAAAAATAAGCATTTTTATTTTGTAGCAATCAATGATGTCAATCAATATGGTAAGCCTATTAACCAAAGCTATAACAATGTAAGTGCTGCTTTCAACGGATTGTTAACTGCAATAAAACAATTTGGGCACTGCGATGATCTTGCAATGCCACTGATTGGAACTGGAAGAGCTGCTATAAGAGATGCAACAATAGATAAAGTTGTTCGGGAAACTATTGATCAATTTATTAATTTGGAAGATAAAATTGCCAGAAAAATAATAATATGTATTAGTCCCAAAGATTATGCTGATGGCAAAGTAAAAATGAAAAAAATATCAAACTATCTTGAATATCGATGTGAGTTTGAGAAATAGTAACAAGTAAACGATAGCTTTCTGTCAATCATAACCACCATTAAAGTGGTGGTTTGCACAGCCCATAAAAGGGGCTAATACAGACATTCTCCTAAAAGGAACTCAGAGGAGATTATCTAATTGCATAAACCAATATTAAGGAGCATTGCATACCATAAGCAATGCTCCTTTTCATTATAAAAGCTACTTGCGATGATATGCAGGTAGCTTTTTTCACATATTCAGCGCGCATACAGCGCAAGACCTGCGCGCAGTTGCTCTATAATACAGAAAAGCCGATTTCTCGAAATAGATACTTTTACGAAATCCGCAATAATTCAATGACAGATGGCATACTACCCCTTATTGAAATTATACAAGATTTCACTTAAAATTTAAAGTATAATGCTGAAAATCAGCGGTTTGTATACAACAAGGGCAATGCAGATGTGCAGATTGCTATTCTGAGAGCGTTGGAGGGCTACTGAATGGAGAAAACAGGTATAACTATTACAAAGCGTAAAGACGGGCGGTATGTCGGGAAGTTCATCGCTGAATACGCCGATAACGGCAAAGCACAATATCATTATGTTTATGGCAAGACCTACGAAGAAGCCGAGAGCAAGGTGCTTATAGGACGTGAGATAGCCACACGCTATCTTTCGGGCAGATATATCACAGTCAGCAAGGTGTATCGGGAATGGCTGAATGCTGTGGTAAACCGTGTCAAGGAATCCACACTTGCCAACTACCAGAACAAGTTTGAAAAGCACATTCTGCCTGAATTTGGCGATATTCCATGTGCAGATCTGACCGCAGGCAGGATCAATGCCTTTATAAACAAAAAGCTCGCAGACGGGTTATCTGCAAGCTATGTGAGGGATATACTTACTGTTTTCAAAACGATGCTGAAATATGCACAGGATGAGTACGGCTTCAGGCTGTCCTTGAAAAATGTTATTCTCCCCAAATCCGAGAGAAAGCAGGTTGAGAAGATCAGCAATGCAGAGCAGAAAAAGCTCGTTTCCTATCTGAAAGCCAATATGTCGCTGACTGCTTTTGGTATCCTGCTGTCGCTTTTTATGGGCTTGCGTATCGGTGAGCTTTGCGGTCTGAAATGGGAAGATGTCGATTTTCAGCACAAGGTACTGCGTATCCGCAGGACTGTTCAGCGTATCACTTCCGCCAACGGTAACAGGAAGACAAAGATTGTGATCTCCGTTCCGAAGTCTGCAACATCATTCAGAGAGATTGCTATCCCCGATATGCTCATGAAGTATTTTGAAATGTTCCGTGATGAAGCCAATCATTTCATCTTATCGGGTACGGACAAGCCTGTCGAACCTCGCACAATGCAGTACCGCTACAAGAAGATACTGCAATCGGCGGAGGTAGAAAGCCACAATTATCACAAGCTCCGCCACACTTTTGCGACCAATTCCGCAGAGAAGGGATTCAACGTCAAAGTCCTGTCCGCCGTCCTCGGTCATAGCAGCGTTACCCTGACACTCAACAGATATATCCACCCTGACCGCACCTATGAACGCAGGCTCATGAATATGTGTATGCAGTTGTAAATTGGTGTCAGAACAGCATCTTGAAAATTGAATAGTGACGATTTTACGCTGTTTTGTGAGCGTTCTCCTGAATGTATCTATTTTGAGAAACCTCTCACTACACACGATACTTTACATAGTATAACACCGCATTTATCAGGTATGCAGGCATAACTCCCGGTTTAGCCAAGTGAGGAGTGTTCCTTTGGAAGAACTGATAAAACTGGATGCTTATCCGATCAGAGGGCTGGTAGGGCGACTGCTGCAGGATAAGACCACAAGAAAAAATTTATTGTTTGCATCGGACAGCTATGCAGGCTACGGTGCAGGATATAGAGATAATTCGCAAATGACCGAGGGTGTGATGCTGGGGTTTGATTCCTGTGACATTCAACCGAGAGTATACAAGGCGGCAGCGGAGCAGACGGAGCGCACCCGAAAACGTGCTGAGGTCTTCACGCCTGCGTGGATCGTCAATCAGATGAACAATCACTGTGATGCGGAGTGGTTCGGTCGAGCCGATGTATTCAATCATCAGGAGGGGCAGGAGTGGACGGTCAGCACCGATCCTGTCACATTCCCGGAGGGCAAAGACTGGAAGCAGTATGTGGATTCCCGTCGGCTGGAGATCACCTGCGGAGAAGCGCCCTACATCGTATCACGCTACGACACATCGACAGGTGAAATCATTCCGATCGAGCGGCGCATCGGTATCCTTGACCGCAAGCTGCGTATCGTGAACGAGAACGCCGCCGATGAAGCCGAGTGGTTCAAATGGGCGTTTCGGGCATTCCAAAGCGTTTACGGCTATGAATATCAGGGCGACAACCTGCTGATCGCACGCATGAACCTGCTGTATACGCTGGCGGACTACATCGAAGCGAAATGGCACAGGCAAGCGACACGTAAGGAGCTTGAAAAGTTCCTGAATGTGATCTGCTGGAACTTCTGGCAGATGGACGGCTTGAACGACACGCCGCCCTATGGTATTCCGTCCGATGAGGTCGTGCAGATGTCGCTATTTGATGATGAAGAAGAAACAGCGGACGATGAGATCGTCTACTGTAAAATATATGACTGGCGAAAAGATATTTCAAAGCTGTTCAAAAGTCTAAAGAAAAGAGGAAAAGGCATGAAATTTGATTATGTAATTGGAAATCCGCCGTATCAACAGGACTCTGTGGGAGCAAATGAAAGCGATACTCCGTTATATCATTTATTTTATCAAGCATCAATGCAAGTTGCAAATAAAGTAGAACTAATCACTCCGGCAAGGTTTTTGTTTAATGCAGGTGCAACACCAAAAGAATGGAATGAAGCTATGCTTAACGATGAGCATTTTAAAGTATTGTTCTACGAACCTAAAAGTGATAAGATATTTAGCAATACTGACATTAAAGGCGGTGTCGCTATTACATATCATGATATTACTCGAAACTATGGTGCTATCAAAGCATTTACTGCATATTCAGAACTCAATGAAATCAAAAGGAAGGTTGAAGCTTTTAACGAGAACAGTTTAAGTGATGTTATTACTAACAGAGGATTATACCGATATTCCAAACTGGCTTATGATGAACAGCCTGACGAATTAGTCAAAACCGCTGATGCTCGTATTGCACCAAGCGCTTTTGAGAGAATGCCAGCATTATTTACAGATAAAAAACCCAATGATGGTCATGAGTATATACAGATTTTTGGTTTGTTAAAAGGCGAAAGATATTACAAATGGTTTAGGCGAGATTATGTAAAAGAAGTGCCAAATCTGTTAAAGTATAAAGTAATGATACCAAAAGCAAATGGAAGCGGTGCAATAGGTGAAGTATTAAGTACGCCACTGTGCGGCGTGCCACTGTGCGGCTTTACGGAAACATTTATCTCCATTGGTGAAACCGATTCAAGAGATGAAGCAGAAGCTACACTGAAATATGTGAAAACGAAATTTGCAAGAACTATGTTGGGAATATTGAAAGTTACACAGAATAATGCAAAACCGACATGGAAATACGTCCCACTCCAAGACTTCACCCCTGACAGCGACATAGACTGGAGCAAATCAATATCAGATATCGACCAGCAACTCTACAAGAAATATGGCTTAACGCCTGACGAGATAAACTTCATAGAAACTCATGTAAAGGAGATGAATTAAGTGCCTAAGATAAATATTCAGGCAACAAGAACCGCTATGCCACGCTGCTATTGCTATTCTACCCCAACGGTATTAGACCACGTTGGCTGGGTGAAGATCGGCTATACAGAGCAGGACGATGTGGAGTATCGTATTCGTCAGCAACTGCAAACAGCACATATCCCGCATAATACTGAGTGGAGCGACGTTGCTGTTTTTGCCGACGGCAAAACGTATTTCCGTGACAGCGATTTTCATGCCTATCTCAAAAAGCAGGGTATCGAGCGTATGAAACCAGCGCCAAGTGATAAAAAACCGCCTGAATGGTTTCATATAGGCGGTGATGATTCTTTCTTGTTATACTCAAAATTTCGTCGTACCAAAGGCGTTATGGATACGGTCGGAACGATCGCCTATGAACTCCGTGCCGAGCAGGAGCAGGCGGTCTCGCAGACCTTTGACTACTTTATGAGCCACGAAAAGGGCGAATTTCTCTGGAATGCAAAGCCCCATTTCGGCAAAACACTTGCGACCTACGACCTCTGCAAGCGCTTGCAGGCGACCAAGGGCGACTATGCCTGCAATATCCTGATCGTGACGAACCGCCCAGCTATCGCAAATTCGTGGTATGAGGATTTTGTCAAGTTTATCGGCACGGAGTCGGGGTTCCGCTTCGTGAGCGAGGTATCTGCCCTGAAAGGGAAGCCTTTTGTGATGTCCCGTGAGGAATACACGGAAAGTCTGACGCAGGAATTGGCGGACTGCATCGAATTTGTCAGCCTGCAAAATCTGAAAGGCTCCCTGTATTTCGGCGGACAACATGACAAGCTGAAAGAGCTTGTCAATATGCAGTGGGAATTGCTGGTCATTGACGAAGCACATGAGGGCGTTGATACTTCCAAGACCGATGTGGCGTTTCATCAGATCAAGCGTAATCACACCCTGCACCTGTCGGGTACTCCGTTCAAGGCGCTGGCAAATGATAAATTCCCGTCCGATGCAATCTATAACTGGACATACGCTGACGAACAGAAAGCAAAGGCAGGCTGGAATGATGCGGAGCGCAATAACCCATACGAGAACCTGCCACAGCTCAATCTGTTCACCTATCAGATGTCCGAGATCATCCGTGAGGAATTACAGCAGGGCGTTGAGATCGAGGGCGAGACAGAGGAGTATGCCTTTGACCTGAATCTGTTCTTCTCTGTCAAGGCGAACGGAGATTTTGTGTATGAGGAGTCGGTTGACCGTTTCCTGGAAGCACTGACCTCACAGGAGAAATTCCCATTCTCCACACCCGAACTCCGCGCAGAACTGAAACACACTTTCTGGCTGCTGAATCGTGTAGACAGTGCAAAGGCTCTGGCAAAGAAGCTCAAGGCGCACCCAGTCTTTGGAGAATATGAAATCGTGCTTGCTGCCGGTGACGGCAAACTCTCCGAGGAAGAGGAAACGAAGAAGGCTTACGACAAGGTGCGTGATGCCATCGACCGCAACGATAAGACGATCACGCTGTCAGTCGGACAGCTTACAACAGGTATCACTGTTCCGGAGTGGACGGCTGTGCTGATGCTCTCAAATATCAAGTCTCCTGCGCTGTATATGCAGGCGGCATTCCGCAGTCAGAACCCGTGGCACTATCAGGAGAATGGCACGCTTCATGTGAAGAAGAACGCGTATGTGTTCGACTTTGACCCGGCAAGAACGCTGATCATCTTCGAGGAATTTGCAAATGACCTGTCCTGCAGTACTTCCGGCGGTAAGGGCGACAGCGACCAGCGAAAGCAGAATGTCCGTGAACTGCTCAATTTCTTCCCGGTCATCGGTGAGGACGAAAACGGCGAGATGATCGAGCTGGACGCTGAAAAGGTGCTGTCCATTCCGAGAAAGATACGTTCTCTGGAAGTTGTTCGCCGTGGCTTTATGTCGAATTTCCTGTTCCAGAATATCGCCAATATCTTCAATGCGCCGCCGGAGGTCATTGATATTATCGGCTCTCTGCCAAATGCACCGGAAGGAGATCTGGTAGATGTATCTCCTGAAACAAGGGAAGACCTGTCTGTCAATGACGAGGGTGAAGTGGAGCTCTCCGACGAATTTGTCATCGGAACGGCGCAGGATGTGTTCGGGGATAAGATCTACAGCGACATTTCTGAAACGCTGGAGTGCAAGACCGAGGAGATACTTGCCACCCATGAATCGACAGAAAATCAGCAGATATCCCATTTGCAGGATGTATTCCGAAAGGAGCTTGTTGCACCTGTGATGCAGGTGACAAACGACACCTATGGTGCTGACCTGAAGAAGCGTAATGCGCAGAAGCTCCAGAAACAGCTTGAACAGAAAGCGGATAGGCTTGTAACGCAGGAATACGGCGATTATTCCATTCAGCAGAAAACGCTGGAAGCCCAGCGGCAGGACGCACTTTCACATCTGAGTGAAACAGGGCAGACTGCTGCCGAGGTCAATGAACAGTTCGATACACTGGTGCAGGAGGAGACCGATGCTTTCAAGGAGCGTGTCAGCAATGTGCTGGAGGAAACCGTACCAACTTTGTGTGAGGAGGTCGTAAAGACTGTCGAGACCAAGAAGCGTGAGCGTACTAAGGAAACCATTGAGGAGGCAGTCCGTGACCATCTACGTGGCTTTGCAAGGACGATCCCGTCATTCCTTATGGCATACGGCGATGAGGAGACCACGCTGTCTACCTTCGATATGATAATCCCCGATGAAGTGTTCTACGAAGTGACCAGTATCACGCTTGACCAGTTTCGTTTCCTGCGGGACGGTGGTTCTTATACCGATTCAGATACAGACGAGGAAAAGCGCTACCCCGGAAAGCTTTTTGATCCTGTGGTATTCGATGATTCCATTAAGGAATTCCTGGCATTGCGTACACGGTTGGGCAATTACTTTGATGAGTCGCATATAGAGGATATTTTCGACTACATCCCACCACAGAAGACCAATCAGATTTTCACGCCCAAGCGTATCGTGAAGCAGATGGTCGATATGCTGGAACAGGAAAATCCCGGCTGTTTCGATGATCCGAGCAAGACCTTTGCTGATCTGTACATGAAATCAGGTCTGTATATCGCAGAAATTGTGAAGCGGCTGTTCAACAGCGACGGCATGAAACAGGCATTTCCTGACGAAGCACAGCGATTACAGAACATATTTGAGCATCAAGTATATGGGCTTGCACCGACTGAGATCATCTATCAGATCGCCCTGCACTTCATTCTCGGCTTTGATGGCGGGGAGCTGATTGAGAAGCATCATCTACGTCAGTGTGATGCACTACCGCTGACAAAGGATGGGACATTGGAATCAAAGCTGGATAGTATTTTCGGATAAGGCTTGATATATAACGAAAAAATACCGATACTTCACACAACATGAAGTATCGGTATTTCGTTTTCATAGCTCGCTGTTTTGGTCTTAATATAGTGATTGATTCTATACTGCTATATCAGCGCCTCACATTTCCGTGCGAGTTCTTTTTTTGCTTAATAACGCCAATGCAAACGGCGAGCCTTATGAATAACAGATCATTTATCCTTTGTTTTTTTTGACACGCTTACGGCAACGGCACCAAGCAGCAACATTGTCAATGCTGCACCTGCTCCTAAGCCTGTGTTAGGTGACTTATCACCGTCTTTGTTTACATTTTGAACTGCTGTCTGTGAGCTGTTTTGTAAGCTATCATCTTTTTTACCAGTGCTGTCTGGTGATATATCTGATGAACTTTCAGGTGTTTTTGTTCCAAGTACATAGAAAGGTGCATCGTCTGTGACAAATGATATTTCTGCATCAGACTCTTCACATTTAAGACTGCTTACTGTACCATCAGCTTTAACGGAATTTACCTGATCTTTGTCTGTGTTTATCGTTACCTTTATTCCATTTGCCGGCAGAATAGAATCTCCGTCAATGTAATAAATATGAAATGCTACGGTGTTTTCAGACTTTTTTCCCATGACGCTGTTTAACCAGTCAAGAGCTTCCTTCTCTGTGACCTGATCCACCGCAAGATTTTTATCTTTATCGGCATTCTCGATCTTCACGCTTGTGCCATCTGGAAAATCAATAACAGCATTTCCATCGTCGTCAACAGGCACACTGTTCCATGGAACATCTTCTGTATAGACCGCATAAACATTTCCATTTGCAGTTGTATTATTATCATCAAGCTTTGCCTCGGCCGCATAAGCACCAGAAGGTATGCTTAATGCAAGCACAAGAGCAAGAAATGAAGTCATTTTTTTCATTGGTCTATTTGACCCCCTATCTGTGTATTCAAGGAAGCCGCACCTGCACTATAATAAGTGTGCGGCTCGTAACCCATGATCTTAAGCTTTATCTTTGTACCGACCTTCGGCGTTTTTGAGAGCGTAACATATTTCACATACTCGTTTGGCTTGATAAGACCAGTTTCTCCAAGCATATTTCCCTGTTCGTCAAACACTCTGAGCTTTATCCAGGCATTGTTGCCCTCGATATTTGTAAGATATACTATTGCCTTATCGCCTTCCATAGTGACGTTTCCGCACACCGCAAAATCATAGCTCATATCATCTCTGTTCGGAGAGCTATAGCCTAAATTTTCCGAAACCTCAGGCTTGCCATGCTGTGCTGTGCTTTCAAAAGGCGGTGGAGTAAATTCTGCACTTTTTTTATCATTTGGACGGCACAATGCAAATATCATCACGCCAATGGTAACTGCAAAACAGACCATAAGCACTGAAACGATCAGCTTTCCGTCATTTTTTTGCTTATCCATCATAAGCCCCCTGATATGAATACTTTTTTTATTACGCTATCGGTACAATCCAAATATCATTGTTTCTTACTATCCTCCATGCTCCATTTGATCCTGTTACATAATAAAGAGTTGTATCAACATGGGTAGAAGCAACCATTGCGTCAGTTACTTATTGAATGTCTTCAGAGATCGTTACTGTGATAGTGCCAAGATCCGTATTGTTTGTTTCTATCCCTGCTCCACTTACACTGAAATGTGTTGAATCTTTAGGTGCAGCGTCAACAGTAGTGCCTTCGGCTGTTTCCAATAAAATAACATCTTCATCAAACATACCGTTAAGTCCTTCGACCTTTGATGCAAAATTCAACTGTGCTTTAATAGCCGAATTTGAATGGTTTGTTACAGTTATCTCCTTAGGCTCATTCCACCAGCATGCAGACTCTGTGGTATAGCTATGTGTTTCAGGATCCCATACCTTATGTCCGCCAAAGTAGGTAAAATTCATTTCCTCCCACTCAACGTCCACAGACATTGTCGTTGACTTGGAATCAATATAGCTTCCTGTAACCTTGATATTTGTTGGTTCGCTGCCGTCATTTTTTTCTGAATTTACCGCATATGATGTAACCACGCTAGTGCTTGCAAGCACTAATGCGGCAATGATCGCCAATTTGTTTTTCATGATAAATTCCTCCGTTATTTATTTTTCCACAGTGACAGTTATTTTTGCCACCGTATCGACCATTGCTTTTTCACCTGATTGCGGATCATAACTTAAAACTCTGAAATTTGCGTCTGTATAAGTGCCTTCACTAAGTTTGTCCGACTCACCCTCAAGCAAAGGAAGCGTTTTAAGCTGATTACCTGGTTTTATAGTACCTGAGCGTGCGATGATCTCACCATTCACCTCGATACAAAGCACGATATCCTGAGTTGAACTGCTGGGATGCTTATAACTTAAATAAGCTGTTTTATCAGAAAGCTTGATATTCACTGTGTTTTCGTATTCAAGAGAAATTCCTCCGCCACCCTCAGGCACATCAAGACTTCTGCTGTTGCCCTCCAAAGGTTCAGCATTCTGCTCTGTCTGCTGAGGTGCATAATCAGGTACTAGAGATTTTGTTTCTGACTTTCTGAAAAACACAGCCCAAATCGTAATGCCTATGCAAAACATCATGCCCAGAATAAGTGCAGCTATTATGATCCTTTGTTTTTTTGCTTTATTCTCATTATTCTCCATCATTTTCCTCCTGCTTGTGCATTAGCCAGACATTCCTGCTAAATAGCATTAATGTTCACAATAATCATACATTGTTATTAACAAAAAGTCAACAACATTTGCACAAGTGGTAAAAACAATGCACAAGCGGTAGTTTTTTTATACATATGGCATTCATTTTTTGACAGTTCAAAATCCCCGTGACCGTTAAAGCACAACAAAAACGATAGCTCTCATAATAACACCGTTACTTTTTTATTAATAGATAATACTTGAAATCTTCGGGATAATATAGTATAATAGTTTTATATGTTGTTATCCTGACAGGAAAACTCAGGCAGAAGGAATGGTGATAGTATGAAAAAAGGAGTTATCTCTGTGAACTCAAATGCAGAGAAAACTATTATCGCAATGACGATATCCGTTGTTCTTGCCATTATTTTTGACGGCAAAAAGAAAAAGCCTGCAAAGCGCAAAAGCTTTGCTCAGCGTGTTTCAAAGCACTATAAAACTATCGACAATATAATGCTTATGACAGTTGCAAAGGACGTCAAGAAAAAAGAGCAGGAACGTGCGGCTCTTAAAAAGAAAAATTCATACAAGACCAAGCTCCGTGACCTTGAGATACAAGACGCTGAGTTTATTGAACTGTAGGTGATATCATGACGGAATATTTCAAGCGTTACCGCAGTTTTGTTACAGGTTGTCTTGATGATAAAGACTGCGACTTTGCAAAGCTCCTTGATTATCACAAAGAACATATCGCTTTTTTTCAGCACGAACGGCTGATACATCTTATCGTGACTGTGCTTTTTCCACTTTGTACTGTCATGACGTTCATTGCCATTGCAGTTTGGCAGGTCATGATACTCATACCCCTTGCCATTGCGTTTCTCGTACTGCTTGTGCCTTATATAAAGCACTACTATTTTCTTGAAAATCAGACTCAGCTTCTTTATAAGGACTATGACAAAATATACAGACGAGTACATAATTTTGGACTCGACAACGAGAAAGGCGTGAAATAATGGAGTACACAAAATACACCAAGGAGCAGTGGAAAGGCAGCGTCATAACCTCTCCCCTGCCACCTACTCTCGTTACCTGCGGCAGTATGGATAAACCCAATGTGTTCACAGTTGCGTGGACAGGTATTCTCTGCACTCAGCCGCCTGTTACCTACATCTCCGTCAGACCTGAGAGATATTCCCACGAGCTTATCACTCAAAGCGGTGAGTTCGTCATAAATCTGCCGACCAGAGAGCTTGTGAAAGCTGTGGATTGGTGCGGTGTGAAAACCGGCAGAAAAGTGGATAAGTTCAAGGAAATGCACCTTACCGCAGAGCCGTCCGCAAAGGTATCGGCACCTTTGCTGGCCCAGTCCCCTGTGAATATCGAGTGCAAAGTAAGAGAGGTCGTGAGCCTTGGAACGCATGATATGTTCATTGCTGACATTGTGGGGCTTGACGTTGCAAAAGAATTGCTTGACGAAAAAGGAAAGCTTTGTCTTGACAAAGCGGGGCTTCTTGCCTACGCTCACGGAGAGTATTACGGTCTTGGCAAAAAGCTTGGCACGTTCGGCTACTCAGTAAGGAAAAAGAAAAACAACAAAAATATCAGAAAAGGAAAATAGAGTTATGAAAAAAATTCTCACAGCCGCAGTTGCGCTGGCTGTATGCTATAGGCTCAGACCTATCAAAGCGTACGCATGGAGCGGCACTACTCACGAGGACATTGTGAAAAAATCACTTGCACTTCTTGAAAAGGAAAAGAAACAAAAGCAGGTGACATTCTATAAAGACTATCACAGCGAGATACTCAAGGGCTGCACACAGCCTGACGAGGAAAACGATATGGACAAGGGTCATGGCAAGCATTATTACTCCTGCGTTAATCCAAAGGGCAAGGAGCTTCCTGAAACTAACGGCTATTACCGCAACCGCTTTGGTGACCTTGCAGTGAGCGCAAGAACTTGCCTCGAAGAAAACTACACCGCCGCAGTATCTCTTTACAAAAGCGGTGACATAAAAAACGCCATGCGTGTTCTCGGCAGAGCCGCACATTTTATTTCAGACATGGGATGCACTGTTCACGTTGCAAACATGAAATATCAGGACAAGGCAAACAACGTGCATTACGCTTTTGAGAAGCACGTTTCCACCACCTGCACAAGACACACAGCCGACAGCTTCGACAAGCGTCTGCTGAAATACTACGGCAAGGATAACTTTGGCGAGGCTTCAAACAAGCTTGTAAAATACGCAGGCAAGTTCGTTGACACCATTTCTCACCTTGACCCAAGAGCTTTTGATGACGTTGCAAAGAACACTCTGCCTGTTACACAGCAGAATGTCACAGCGCTCCTTCTGAAATTCTATGACGATTGCACCTCTGACGCAGGGAATTACATACTTGACGGCAAGGCTTACACATTCAAAAACGAGATATCAGGTCTTGTACTCACTGTTACTCCTAAGGGATTGCAGCTTGAAAAGCCTGACAAGGAGCTTGAACAGAAGCTGACGGTCTGTCTTACAGAGGACGGCACATTCGGTTTGAAGATAGGCGACGGCGGATATGTAAACGCTTCATGCAAGGGCTATGACTATCTGAAAATAGACGGCAAGCCTGTTCAGTTCAGGGTCACTGCGCTGGGAAAAAGACGTTTCAGAATATCCACTGAGTCCACAGACTATGTAAAGGTGCTTGCAAACTCAAAGGGCGGAAAGCTCTCGTTTGCTGACCTTGAGCCTGAAAACTCAGCTCAGATCTGGATACTTAACTAAAGATCACAACACAAAAAAGGCAGACTCATCGTCTGCCTTTTTTTTACTGTAAATTATGTTTGCGTGTTATTATAAAGTTAGTCAACAGGAAATATGCCAAAATATATGCGAACTGATACATTGTCATAAACACAAGTCTTAGGTTGAATGCCACTTCTGTATCGGGCAATCGTGACGTTGGCATAAAGAGCATATTCCACAGAGAAAGGTCGCCTGCCAGATTGCTTATCATCGAGGATAACATATTGCAAGCGAAGATTATGGCAAAGCCTACTAGAACTTTGTGCTTGAAACAGTTTGAAAGAGAGATAACAAAATATAAGAAAATCTGCAAGCCTGCAAACAGCGTCAGAGTATACAGGCATATCAGAAACGAAGTGAGCGGTTCTTCAGCAAAGCCGTTGCCCAAAGCGTTTATAAAATCTCCCACAGAGTCAATATACTCTGTTGGGTCGATAAGCAAAAGCGAAAACACAAAAACGATCATGCTTGCCGCCGACCATATAACAGAAGAGATGAACTTTGTGAAAATGTGATAATATGGCTTGACAGGTATTGTCAGCATAAGATAGCCCTCGTCAGTGAAAAGGGTCTTGTGAAAGTTGGTCAGCGATATGGTAAAGCCCACAGTGAACAACGCCCCCACGGCAATACCATAGGCAATGCACACAACAATGAATATCACCAGAAAATTAGGGCTTTTAACGCTCTCACCATAACGAAGCATCAGAGAAAATATCAGTGCAACTATCATATATCCCACAACAAGAGGGAAAAACTTTCTTGCCGAGCGTTTAAGCTCATATTTCAAAAGCTTGCCTAACATCTGTACACCTCCCTGAAAAGCTGATCCACAGACTTGCCGGTTTCGTTATGGATAGCGTCAACAGATTTATGCAGCCTTAGCATACCATTTTGTATCATTACTACATCGTCAAGAACAGGTTCGATATCTGCAATAAGGTGGGTGGAAATTACCACAGCAGCTCTTTCGTTGTAATTTGAGATTATGGTGTTGAGGATATAATCTCTTGCCGCAGGGTCTACGCCTGCAATTGGCTCATCAAGAAGATAAACGTCAGCCTCACGGCTCATAACAAGACAAAGCTGCACCTTTTCTTTTGTACCCTTTGACATTGTCTTGAACTTTGCCGCAGGGTTTATCCCCAGCCTGTTCATCATATCCTGAGCCTTTGCTACATTGAAATTGCTGTAAAAATCCTGAAAAAACCTAAGCATCTCATTTACTTTCATATCGTCAGGTATGAAATTTCTGTCAGGCAGATAGGAAACCACTTTTTTAGTTTCCACGCCAATAGGCATTCCGCATATGAGTATATCCCCTGCCGTAGGTTTTATAAGTCCACAGCAAAGCTTGATAAATGTTGTTTTTCCGCTTCCGTTCGGCCCTAGCAGACCGATAATTTTACCCCTCTCCAGCGCAAGGTCAAGATTGCTCAGCGCTGTAAAGCTTCCATACTGCTTTGTAAGCCCATAAGTCTGCAAAACAGTTTCCATGCTGTCCCCTCCTTTGTAGCAAAAAGCAGCAAGACTTTAACACGCCTTGCTGCCGCATTATTATCTTTCTTCACAAATAAGCTTGATCGCAGTTCTTTCCTCACCGTCGATCAAAACGCTTGCAAATGCAGGGATACAAATAAGATCAATGCCCAATGGTGCAAGATAGCCCCTTGCGATCGCTATAGCCTTGATCGCCTGATTGGCTGCGCCTGCGCCCACTGCCTGTACCTCAACTGCACCGCTGTCACGGATAACGCCCGAAACTGCTCCTGCCACCGAATTAGGGACAGACCTTGAAGAAACCTTTAGAATTTCCACTTGAATACCTCCATAAGTAAATTCAAAGAATTTACCCCACTTATTATACTCACTATATTATACTACATACATAATAAAATTTCAAGCTTTATTAATACTTTTCGTTATTATCGCTTAATAACACGCTGTATATTTGTTGCTTTTCCCGATTTTTCATCAAATTTTACCACAACTCCGTTTATAAAGCAATCGTTTGTGCTTTCTGAAAACCTCACAGGGGTGCGATATTTGAACTTATTTATGACTATATCACTGTCCACCCCAAGTACGGAAAGCTCAGGGCCTGTCATTCCAACATCGGTGATATAGGCGGTATGTCCGCCTAAGATCATTTCATCAGCCGTCTGAACATGGGTATGAGTGCCAAGCACAGCAGTGCATCGTTTTTGCAGATAAAAGCCCATAGCCTTTTTCTCAGAAGTTGCCTCCGCATGAAAATCAACGATTATATTAGGCGTATCAATGCTTTCAAGAAGCTTGTCAACATAGTTGAAAGGATTTTCCACTGCTTCCATATACATCGTTCCCATAAGATTTACCACGGCTATCTTACAAGGACACATATCGATATAAGTCACACCATGACCCATAACGCCCTCAGGGTAATTGGCAGGTCTTAAAAGTTGCTCGTTTGTGTCATAAAGCTCCTCAGCCTCACGTCGTCTGAAAGAATGATTTCCTGTCGTTACAACGTCAGCCCCCATGTTAAGAAGCTGTCTGTAAGACTGCGGTGTGATACCATTGCCCTGAGCAGAATTTTCACCGTTCACGACGGTCACATCTATATCATATTCACGCTTCAGCTTATACATTCTGCTTTCAAGAAAATCGCAGCCGCTTTGTCCCACAACATCTCCGATAAAAAGTAAGTTCATTTGCTATCTCCGTTCTATACTGCATTTTACAGTTACCCTTATTATACACTATCCTTACTGCAAAATCAAGCAGACATCACAAAAAAAATCAGACGCTTTTACACATCTGATCTTTCATATCAATTATCGTCAACTGAAATATCATCAACTATCTCAGGAGTATCCTGGATTTCTGGTGTTTTATCAGCTTCGCCCATAAACTCGCTCTCTGTAAGCTCGCCATTCATAAGCTTCTCAAATGTTGCACCGTCAACCTTTTCATACTTCATAAGATACTTAGCCACAACATGAAGCTTATCCATATGCTCATTGAGTATCTTTTCAGCGTCAGTAAATGCACTTTCAATAAGAGTTCTTATCTCATTATCGATCTCAGCCGCAACGTTATCGGAATAGCTTGGCGTATTAGTGTAATCCCTGCCAAGAAATACTTCATGATCACCCTGACCATATACAACAGGGCCAAGATTGTCACTGAAGCCGTAGCGTGTTACCATGTTTCTAGCTGTGGAAGTAGCCCTCTCAAGGTCATTTGAAGCACCCGTTGAGATATCGTCAAGGATCAGCTTTTCAGCAACACGTCCGCCAAGAAGAACCACGATATTTTCGTACATCTCGTTCTTGCTAACATAAGATTTATCCTTGATAGGCAGGCTCATTGTGAAACCGCCAGCCTGACCTCTCGGTATGATAGATACCTGATGAACTTTATCCTGTGATTTGCTGTAGTATGTGCAGAGTGCATGACCGCCCTCGTGATAAGCGGTAAGCTTCTTTTCGTCCTCTGTGATGACCTTAGACTTTTTCTCAGGACCTGCCACAACCTTGATAGAAGCTTCCTCAAGCTCGTCTTTGGTGATAGCCTTTTTATTCTTTCTTGCCGCAAGGAGCGAAGCCTCGTTCACAAGGTTTTCAAGGTCTGCACCTGTAAAGCCTACAGTCGATTTTGCAATAGTTTCAAGGTCAACGTCAGGAGCAAGCGGCTTATTTCTTGTGTGAACTTTCAGTATAGCTTCTCTGCCCTTAACGTCAGGGTAGCCCACAAGTATCTGTCGGTCAAATCTGCCCGGACGAAGAAGTGCAGGGTCAAGTATATCACGTCTGTTTGTTGCAGCCATAACAATAACAGAATCGTTATTCTCAAAGCCGTCCATTTCAACAAGAAGCTGGTTAAGGGTCTGCTCACGCTCGTCATGACCGCCGCCAAGGCCTGCGCCTCTCTGTCTGCCCACTGCGTCGATCTCGTCTATAAAGATGATAGCAGGAGCGTTTTTCTTAGCCTGCTCAAAAAGATCTCTTACTCTTGAAGCACCGACGCCCACAAACATCTCAACGAAGTCAGAACCTGAGATCGAGAAGAATGGAACTTTTGCTTCGCCTGCAACGGCTCTTGCAAGAAGCGTTTTACCTGTACCCGGAGGACCGAGGAGCAGAACGCCCTTAGGTATTCTCGCACCGATCTCGGTATACTTCTTATTATCACGGAGAAAATCAACGATCTCCTTAAGCTCTTCCTTTTCCTCGTCTGCACCCGCAACATCATCAAATGTAGCTTTCTTGCTGCTTGGCGCCATTTTGGCATTTGTTTTTCCGAAAGACGACATCTTTCCGCCGCCTGCATTCTTCATCATGAACACAAAAAAGAATATCATAACGCCCAGCATAAGCAACGTCGGTATCAGATTGAGCCAGAAGCTGTTATCCGATATCGGTATAAGATTATACTGCAAAGGATCGTCTGGATTTTCAGTATTATATTTCTTACGATAGTTCTCAGCGTCCTCACCGCCAAGGACTTCATTTGCAAACAGTGAAACATTTGGAACTGTATAACTATATACCTTATCCTCGCCCTTGAGCTTATACTTAAGCTGTCCGGAGCCAAGATCAAGCTCAAACTGTGACACGTTCAGGCTGTCAAACTGTTCCATTATCTCCGAATATTTTTTATCGGAAGATTTTGTGCTCATGCTCGTTAGCATATAGACCAATCCGCAGATTATGGCAACCGATACCAGCAGATAGATCAACAGGGTCTTTCCATTATTATTGTTTTTCAATCGATCACAACCTTTTGTTCTGTATTATATTTGGCTCCTTATTCGGAAACTATACCGATAAAAGGAAGATTTCTATATCTCTCATCATAATCAAGACCACAGCCAACAACGAATCTGTCCTCGATCTCATAGCATTTGAAATCAGGTGTTATGTCTGCAACACGTCTTGACGGCTTATCAAGCATAACAGCTATCTTAACACTTGGCGCACCCATTGACGCAAACTTCTTTTTTAACTCGCAAAGTGTTCTTCCTGTGTCGAGAATATCCTCAACCAATAAAACGTCCCACTCTCTCAGGTCAAGACCCATAAAATCATGGTCTCCTGAAATTGAAACATTTCCTGTTGAGCTTGTGCCAGCATAACTCTTTGCAGTAATAAAAGCGATCTGCATATCGTTGTCGATACTTCTTACAAGATCAGCAGTAAACACGAACGCTCCCTTAAGAACGCACACAACAAGAAGCTTTTTTCCTTTATACTCTTCAGTTATCTCTGCTCCAAGCTTTTTCACAGACAATGCAAGCTCTTCCTCAGAATAAAGAACCGATATATTGTTCATTAACTAACAACCTCTCTGATTATATATTATCAATGTGACAGAAAAGTGAAAAAATACAAATTCACACAAAAAACTTTTCAGCTTAGGGTGATATTCATCTCACTTTATGGTAAAAGCCAATATTTTAACGGTTTCAGAGTCTATCTTCACCCTTTCAGCCGCACCGCTTCCTTCAACGAAAACAACGCCCTGACTATCTTTTAGGATAACGGCACTGCTCCTGTCCTCAAGTCTGAAGGACTTGTTCACCAGCTTTCGCACATCGCTGTCAAAATCTCTGTTCACAAGGCGTATCTTCTCGCCCTCTCTGCGATTTTCGACAACAATCTCACCCTTTATTTTATCATAATCCAGACAGCAATTTGCAAACTTTTTATGAACATTTGCGATTTTTCCGTCAAAAGGATAGATTTTGAACTCTATCTCCTTATTGCCGAACTGATAAACGCCCTCGTCGCTTACCTTAACGCTCCTGAGAGTGCTGTTTTCAAGCATCTCGCCCTTTGCAAAGCTGAGCACACCTTTTGAGCAGACCGCAAAGACTCCGCCCTTGATGTTTGCCTTACCCACGTCAAGTATCAGCCTGTCGATATCCTCGATACTGTCATGGCTCACAGTAAGCCCCTCTTTCTCAAGAATGTGCATTATTGCACGACGGCGTACACTTTCGTGGAGCTGTCTTAGACACAATGCGTCATAACCCTTTGGCAAGACCGCTTTCTCAAAGGCTTCAAGCCCCTGACTTTCAAGATAGTCGCAGTCTGTTCTAAGCCTGTCAGCTGTCATGGAATATGAGCCAAAAAGCGAACTGTTAAGCTCCGCAAGCCTTGGCACAACAAGGTGGCGAATCTTATTTCTGGTATAATCGTCAGTAAGATTTGTGGAGTCAGTAACAAAGTCCTGTCCTCTCTCTTTTAGAAAGCACTCTATTTCCTGACGAGTACAATTTATAAGCGGTCTTATGATATTTCCCCTCACAGGCGGTATTCCGCAAATACCTTTCAGACCTGTACCCCTTGCGAGGTTGAATATGGCAGTTTCAAGGCAATCCGAAAGGCTGTGTGCTGTGCATATCTTGTCTGCACCTATACTGTCGAAAAAGTCGTATCTGAGCTTTCTTGCCCCCTCCTCAGTGGATACAGAATGTTCCTTGCAATAGCCCACGACGTCAGCATGAAACACCTTCAGCTCGACCCCAAGCTTCTCGCAAAGCTTTTCACAAAAATGCTGATCTCTGTCGCTTTCCTCCCCACGGAGGTGGTGATTGACATGACAAGCGCATACATCATAGCCCAGCTCATATAAACACAAAAGGAGCGTAACGCTGTCGGCACCTCCCGAGAGGCACACAAGCAAGCGTTCGCTCTTATTTGCCATATTAAATTTCTCTATGGTAGAAGCTACCTTTACAAGAAAATTATTCATCATCTCTCCTGAAATCAAGACCTCTGAACAGGGTATATTCGCCTATCCAGCCAAGCTGCACCTTATCTGTCTGTCCGTGACGGTTTTTCGCAACTATACACTCAGCCACCGACTTGTCGCCCTCGTCACTGTAATAAGCGTCACGATAGAGGAACATGATGATATCAGCGTCCTGCTCGATAGAACCTGATTCTCGCAGGTCTGAGAGGATAGGTCTTTTATCGTCACGCTTCTCTGAGCTACGTGAAAGCTGTGAAAGTGCGATAACAGGCACATTAAGCTCCTTAGCCATAAGCTTCAAGGAACGTGTTATCTCAGACACCGCCTCAACACGGCTGGCGTTTTTATTTGCTGATTGCATGAGCTGTATGTAGTCGATGACCACAAGTCCAAGATTTCTCATTCTTCTTAGCTTTGCTTTCATCTGCGGCACTGTACAGCCTGCACCGTCGTCAAAATATATAGGAAGCTGTGACAGCGTATCTGCCGCACCTGCTATCTTCTCCCAATCGGAAGGCTCAAGATTGCCCGACCTAAGCAGGGTATTATTAACAAGCGCCTCTGAAGCGAGCATACGGGACACGAGCTGTTCCTTACCCATTTCGAGAGAGAATATAACAACGTCACGCTTTGTCGCCTTGCAGGTATTCACCGCAATATTAAGTGCAAATGCAGATTTTCCCATAGCAGGACGTGCAGCGATAATGATAAGGTCAGTTCTGTTAAGACCTGTTGTGATTGCGTCAAGCTGGCCAAAGCCTGTTTTTGCACCAAGATGTTCGCCTGCGTCAGGACCTGATATCTCCTGCAAATGCTCGAATGTATCAACGATAACGTCGCTTATTCGTGTAAGGCCCTGAACATCTCTGCCCTGTCTTATCTCAAATATAGACTGCTCGGCAGCGTCAAGCTGCGTCTGAGAATCCTCACCGCCGTCATACGCCTTTTCAAGGATCTGATTAGCGGCATTTATAAGCGACCTTACCCTTGCTTTTTCCTCGATTATCTTGCAATAGCTCTCGATATTATCCGTTGACGGCACCATTTCCATAATACCAAGAAGATAATTCTTAGCCATTGCAGACGTTTCAAAAACACCCATTGTGACGGCTTCATTAATTACCGTGATAAGGTCCTCTTTGCTGCCTGTGGTGAACATTCTCATTATTATGGAGAAAAGCTGCTGATGCTGTGGACGATAAAAGCTTTCAGGCTTTAGTATCTCAATGACCTTCGGAAGCACCGAAGGATCACGAAGAACTCCTCCCAGAACGGCTTCCTCAGCCTCCTGAGAAAAGGGCAGCTCCCTGCCAAGGGTCGCTCCTGTGGTAAGCCCACGGAAATTATCAGCCATGATTACTCCTCAACGACCTTTACTTTAATGCTGCATGATACGCCATGAGTAAGCTTTATCTGTGCAGTATAGTCACCGAAAGCCTTTATCTCGGCTGTAAGATTTATCTTCTTCTTCTCGATAACAACGCCATACTGAGCCTTGAGGCAATCTGAAATAACGTTTGCTGTAACTGCACCAAAGAGCTTTCCGCCCTGACCTGCCTTAGCCTTTACCAGAACTTCCTTATCCTTTATTTTCTCTGCGATAGCTTTATTGTCGGCTGTTTCAACATCTATCTTGTGCTGAGCGGAAGCCTTTTTGCCTGCAAGGTCATTAAGGTTTTTAGCTGTAGCTTCAAGTGCAAGACCCTTTCCGATAAGAAAATTTCTTGCATATCCGTCTGCAACGTTGATGATATCTCCCTGTTTGCCTGAACCCTTTACATCTTTTAACAAAATAACTTTCATATTATTCACTCTGCCTTTCTTTTTTATTCCTGCGAATTATTTTCCCAGTATTCGTCAATGGCGTCTGCAAGACGTTTTCTCGCCTCATTCATTGAACAGTTGAGCTGAGTTGCCGCCATAGTAAGATGACCGCCGCCACCCAAAGACTCCATGACGATCTGCACATTACAAGCACCCATGCTTCGTGCAGAGATATTTATCACACCGTTCGTTTCATAGATAACGAACGAAGCTTTTACGCCTGTTATACCAAGCAGCTCGTCTGCCGCCTGTGAAGCCGCTATCCTTATTTCAGAGAAGCTTTCCTCTGTATAAGCCACTGCGCACTCTTTATAAAGGTGTGCACTGTTTATAAGCGACGATTTCTGATGATAAGTCTCGATAGAGTTTGCAAAAAGCTTTTTGACAGCTATAGTATCAGCGCCCTTTTTCTTCAAAAACGCTGCCGCTTCAAAAGTGCTTACGCCTGTTTTCATAATGAAATTCTTTGTATCCAGCATTATTCCCGCAAGCAAAGCTTCCGCCGCATGGACCGTGATATTGGAATCCTCGCCGAAATACTCGATAAGAGCCGTCACAAGCTCGCAGGCCGATGACGCATTCGGCTCTAAGAACGACATTATAGTCGGCTCGATACCGTTCACCATTCTTCTGTGGTGGTCGATAACTACCACATTTTTCGCCCTTGCAAGTATCTCCTTTGACTCCACCAGTGCGGGGTTATGGGTATCAGTTACCACAAGAAGCGTGTTATCGTCAAGTCTTTCAAGACCCTCCTGAGGGGTTATGTAATAATGCTCCGACTCGTTTTCGTTTATATAATTTATAAGCGTTTTCGACAAATTCTGCTCAGGGTCTACCACAACGTAAGCTTCTTTTACCATGTTTCTGATAGCACAGCAGAAGCCTGTTGCTGAGCCTACGCTGTCAAGGTCGCCAAATCGGTGACCCATTATAAGCACCTTATCGTGGTTGCAGATAAGCTCCAGCATAGCCTTTGCCACCATACGGATACGGGTCTTATTGTTCTTGTCAGGTGCAGAAGAAATGCCGCCGAAGAACTTGAACTCACCGTCCTCCTTGACAGCCGCCTGATCTCCGCCACGTCCAAGGCACATTTCGAGAGCCTGCTTTGCAAACTTCTCGCTCTCCGCAAGGTTTGCACCATCTCTGCCCACACCTATGGACAATGTAAGGTTAGAACGCTCGCCAACAGCAATTTTTCTTGCCTGCTCGAGTATCTTAAATCTCTGCTCGATTATAGGTGCAAGGTGGCGTTCCTCCATATAAACATAGAACTTGTCGCTTGCTACTTTCTTTGACACCGCAGTAGTATTCTCCAAAAATTCCTCTATGAGCTTTTCTATCTCAACAACAACGTGAGCCTTTTCACTCTCTCTGATATTTGACATAAGCTCGTCAAAGTTATCGATAGTTATGATTATTACCGCTTTGTGGGACATTCTGAACTCATATTCAAGCTCCACATAATCGGTAACGTCATTGAAATAGACCATTGAAAGCTCACCGTTTGTATCGGTATGTATAGCCTTTGCCTTATAGAAATGAGAATTTGTGCAAACAAGGTCGCCGTCAGAGGTGTATATCTTATCCATATCGATATTCATAAGCTCTGTGAGGTCGATTCCGTAGGCTTCCTCCTCAGAGTAGACCTGTCTGCCAAAAAGTCTGTTATACCACACGATGACGTTTTCGCTGTCGATTATTATAGCAGGAGCTGGAAAATTCAGGAGAGAATCTCTCTCCGTCTTTGAGATCATCGTGGAAAGCTTTGCCACATACTTGCGAGTGTGATTGTGGAAAACCACTTCTTCAAGCACCCACAATACAGCCGCCGCCACAGACACTAGGATAAGCACACTGCCCGACTCTCTGTGAGACGGGGTAGAATGCAGCATAAAAGCGCCTATAAGTGACGAAAGCATGGTAACGCACACTGTTATTCTTATTATGATCTGTAATCCGTTGTTACTTTTCATTTTAAAGCTCCTGCATTTCTATAAACAACCGCACTGTTGTCAGGCGGTCATAATTCCATTATTATCGGCAAAATCATAGGACTTCTCTTTGTCTTTGTGAAGATAAAGTCCGAAAGATTGTCCTTCATTCTGCCCTTTATGGTATTCCAATCCTTCATATTTCTGTCAAGACAATCCTGAAGTGTTTCGGTAAGAAGCTTCTGAGCTTCGGTCATAAGCTCCTCGCTCTCTCTTACATACACAAAGCCTCTTGAAACCACATCAGGCCCTGCAAGGATATCTCCCGAAGCCCTGTCGATAGTCGCCACGGCAATGATAAGTCCGTCCTGAGCAAGATGTTTTCTGTCACGGAGAACTATTGCGCCAACGTCGCCAACGCCAAGACCGTCCACAAGCACCTTTCCAGCAGGCACTTGTCCTGTTATCTTCATATCAACGCCGTCTGTTTCGATAACGTTGCCTATATCAGCAATGATTATATTGCTCTCAGGGATTCCCACAGAAAGCGCCGTATCTCTGTGCTTCATAAGATGTTTATACTCGCCGTGTACAGGGATAAAGAATTTTGGCTTTGTGATAGAAAGCAACAATTTCTGCTCTTCCTGACAAGCGTGTCCTGAAACGTGCACCTCGTACATTGACTCATATATTACCTCTGCACCCAATCTCATAAGGTCGTTTACTACCTTTGTGACATACTTTTCATTTCCAGGGATAGGATTAGCCGAGATTATGATAAAGTCCATAGGAGTGATAGTAACGTTCCTATGCTCGTTTGCCGACATTCTTGTAAGCGCCGACATAGGCTCGCCCTGACTTCCCGTTGTGACGATGACCATTTTTTCAGGTGCATATCTCGATATAGTGTCGATATCCACAAGCACGCCGTCAGGCACTTTAAGATAGCCAAGCTCAATGCCCTTTGAGATAACATTCACCATACTTCTGCCTGACACAGCCACTTTTCTGCCGTGTGTGACAGCGTTATTTATTATCTGCTGAACTCTGTGAACGTTTGAAGCGAAAGTGGCAATGATTATCCTCTTGCCCTCAGCCTTGTTGAAAAGCTTCACAAAGCTTTCGCCAACCTTGCGCTCGCTCATGGTATAGCCGGGTCTTTCAGCGTTTGTAGAGTCAGCCATAAGAGCCAGAACACCCTTGTTTCCAAGTTCTGCAAATCTAGGCAGGTCGATTATACCGCCCTCGATAGGTGTATAGTCTACCTTGAAGTCGCCAGTATGGATAAGCACACCAGCAGGGGTATGGATAGCCATTCCCACGGCATCAGGAATAGAGTGATTTACTCTTATAAACTCCACCGCCATACAGCCAAGCTTAACTGTCTGTCTTGGCGTTACAACGTTGAGTTTTACAGTTCCTAGAAGCCCATGTTCTTTCAGCTTGCCCTCAACAAGACCAAGGGTAAGCCTTGTGCCGTAAACAGGCACGTTGAATTTTTTCAGAAAATACGGCAGACCGCCTATATGATCCTCATGACCATGTGTAAGCACAACGCCCCTGAGCTTTTCCTGATTTTTCTCGACGTATGAGAAATCAGGGATAACGATATCAACTCCAGGCATTTCACTGTCAGGAAAAGCCAATCCGCAGTCGATAACGAACATATCGTTTGAACACTCGATAACAGTGAAGTTCTTTCCTATCTCGTTAAGACCGCCAAGAGGGATTATCTTCACAGGCGTTCTTCTTACAGGCTCTTTCACTCTGTTCGCCGCAGGTCTTGGACGTCTTTGCTGAGTATTCTGCGGTTTTCTCTGTGGAGTTTCATTTCTCGGCTGAAGCGTTTTTTTCACACTGCCCGAAGCTCTCTGACTTTTTACACGGTCAAGCTCTTTTGAAGCCTGAGCCAGAGGTATCTCGCTCTTATTCTGTTTTTTTCTGAAAAAACGTTTTTGTGTAGGATTTTTTACTGTGTTGTTCTTTTCGTTCATAAAATAATGTACTTTGCCCTGCTGTACTCCGCTTTTAAGCCTTCAAAGGCACAAAATGCCGCAAAAAAGCAGCACAAACATACGGCAGGAGCAATTATCTCCTTCCTGCTGCATTTTATCATGCTCAAATAATATTCGATTTTTCCGTTTAGATTCAATATACCGCTGCGTTTGGGCTTTATTATCATGTGCTGTCAAAAACGCTTAAAGCCTCAAAGAAAGACAAAATGGTGTGATGAACGCAGTTTAAATACAGCGGCATGAGCCGCCTTTGTCCGAACAAAAATATCTGATTATATTGTACTCCATTTTCGCCTCAATGTCAATAGCAATTTATTACATTTATCTGAATATGCCCTTTATCCTGCTTGTTATATCCTCGCAAAAGGCAGCCGCCTGCTCGCAGCTCACGCTTTCTGCAAACACTGTTATACCTTTTTTATCCCTCAGCGGTCTGATAACTGCGTGTGTCTTGCCCATTGTTATCTCTCCCTCTGCTGAACAGCCAAGCTCTGAAAATATCTTTTCCTTGTTTTCACGGCTCATTGTTATGCCCACAAATCGGCTTGAAGTGTATGCGTCAGGCACATCACAGAGAGCTTTTTGTAGCGTTATCCCCTGCTCTGACAGATAAGACGTCACCGCTGACGCAAGGTAAAGTCCGTCATAGGCAAACATATTATGGGTCGAAACGGCAACGTCCTTTGCTATGTCAGCATTGCTTTTGTATCGGTAAAGCCTGCCACAGTGGTCTTCAGCAGCGGTATCGGCATTAGAGGGGAAATTCTCAGGCAATGCCACCGCAAGCCCCTTTTCAAAGCACACCCCTGCATACATTGCCACCAGTTTTTCCCACATAACATAGCCTGTTTCCTCACTGTAAGCTGATACCCTTGTGCCGTCTGCGGAAAGATTGAATATTATACGCTCGCCGTCTATATCGTTCCTGACGTGAAAAAGTCTGTCGGCAAGGGTCGCCTTTTTAACATCATATGTGCGGATATCCACATTTACGCCTTTAAATCGGTCAGGGAGTATTTTTTCAAGCTCTGCGACGTATATCTCCCTCACCGCTGAAAAATCTGTCACACAACCCGTCTGAGAAAGCCCCACACTGCGATAAGCTCTGTCGTCAGCTATGCTTCCAATGCGGTCAAGAAGCTTTTCATCAGGCAACATTCCCCCAGCCGAAATAAGCCTTGCGTGACCTGAAATGTTTGCGCCTATGAGTATGCCGAACTCTCCGCCAAATCTGTTCACAGCATAAGAAAGCTCTGAAATGCCTGCTCTGCCTATGCTGTACACGTTCACTCCAGCCTGACATATGCCGCAGTCAAGGGCTTGTTTGAGCAAAAAGCTTTCGTCAGAGCCATAGGCCGTCACTATACTTCCGCCTTTTTTTGCGGTGCTTGCGGCACAAAGTCCAAAAAGCATAGCCTTTTGCACTGTGGCTTCACCGCCCCACAAACTGCACTCGCCGTTTTCGTCTATGACAAGTCGGCTGTCAGATGATCTTTTCACGTTTTCATAAAGCCTTGCGCCCTTTTCAACAGTTTTTCCGGACCATATGCCCACGCCTTTTTCAATGACGGCTTCACTTGCGATATGAGCCTTTTCGCCTATGACGGAATATTCACCGCACTTCACACCGTTGTCAAGGACAGCCCCACGGCATACCACTGCACTGTTTATATCACAGCGTTCAGACACCACCGAGCCTATGCCAACATATCCGTTTACCTTGCCGCCCTTTACAACAGCGTTATTGTCTATGACGCTTCCGCTTTCTATGACCGACCCTGACATAACAGAAACGTTCTCTCCTATATAAACAGGCTCACCTATTGCCGCACCGCTGAAATTACTTTCCGTCAGCCTTTGTGACATATTTTCGTTGTAAAGCATATGCCTTTGACAATCGAGAAAAGCCTCAGGCGTGGTTATCCTTTTATAATAGCCTTTTCCGTCAAGCAGGACAGCTTCGCCACTTTTCACAGCCTCGGGGATAATATCCTCCGTCATATCCGTAGGCTTTTCTGGATTAAGACTTTCAAAAAGCTCTCTTTTCACTATATATATGCCAGCAGGTTTGTTTTCAGTATCATAAGTCAGAGCCGTACAAAAGGTATCGTGGCTCAAATGAACTTTTATAATCTCATCAAGAGGGTGAGTGCATATACAGTTACATTCCACGGCAAGAATTTCTGTTTCATCGCACATTGCTGTTCTAACAGCCTGCACAGTGCTTTTGCCTGCGGTGTTTATCATATGGAGCTTTATCTTACCTGAGTATTTTTCATCAAGAAGCCTTTCTACCTGTCCAGAGCCATAGCCCACCGCAAGGACAGCTTCTTCAAAGCCTGCTTTCTCCAGCATTTCAAGAGTAAAAAGCAGAATTTCTTTTCCGCATAATCTCAGAAGAGCCGCAGGTCGCCTGTCTGTCATGGGCATCAATCTTTCTCCACGTCCTCCGCATAAAACAACAGCTTTCATATATGTTCCTCCATTCATAATATTTGATTTAATGTATTATTGGAAAACATACCCACTGTTATTCATGTGAAAAAAATTTGCCGCCGCCCTTTTCAAGATAGAAAAAATATGCTATAATGTAGGATACGGCATTAAAGAAATTTTACGGAGGTGTATATAATGGAGCAGTTTACGGCTCTTAAAAGAAAAGCACTTGAAAAATATTTTTCACGAATGAACGACCAACAGCGCAAGGCTGTGTTCAAAATAAAAGGACCTCTCCTTATACTGGCAGGAGCAGGAAGCGGCAAGACCACTGTTTTGGTAAACCGCATCGCAAACATGATATATTTCGGCAACGCATACAACACAGAGCAGACCTACGGCACGCCCTCTGAGCAGGACATACAGTTTCTCAAAGACTACATTGACGGCAAGACAAATGACGCTTCTACCCTCGCAGACATTGTGGCATATGACTGCATAAAGCCGTGGAGCATACTTGCTATCACATTCACAAACAAGGCGGCAGGCGAGCTTAAAGAACGTCTTGCAGGAATGTTGGGAGAGGCAGGTCAAGGCATAACAGCGGCGACTTTCCACTCCGCCTGCGCAAGGATACTCAGGCGTGAATGTGACAAGCTTGGATTTTCAAGCAGTTTCACCATTTATGATTCTGACGATTCTCAGAGAACTGTAAAAAGCATATTGAGAGAGCTTGGCATATCCGAGAAGATGTTTCCACCGAGAACCATACTCAGCGAGATATCCCACGCTAAAGACCTGCTCCAAGAGCCTGATGAATACATTGCCTCAGCCGCAGGAGATTATCGTAATCTGACCATAGGCAAGGTATACAAGCACTATCAGAAGAAGCTCAAAGCCGCAAACGCTATGGACTTTGACGACATGATCTGCCACACAGTCAAGCTTTTTGAGCAGTTTCCTGACGTCCTCGACCACTATCAGAACTTATATAAATATATAATGGTAGACGAGTATCAGGACACCAACAAGGCTCAGTTCAGACTGGTATCGCTGCTGTCCCAGAAATTCCACAATCTATGCGTTGTAGGTGATGACGATCAGAGTATCTATAAATTCCGTGGTGCGACTATCGAGAATATCCTCAACTTCGAGGAGCAGTTCGACTGCAATGCTGACACTGATGTTATAAAGCTTGAACAGAATTACCGCTCGACCCAGAACATTCTTAACTGCGCAAATCAGCTTATAAGCAACAATCAGGGCAGAAAGGGTAAAAATCTGTGGACATCTTCGGGCAACGGTGAAAAGGTCACGGTATACAAGGCTTCAAGCGAGCGCAGTGAAGCAAAATTCGTGGCTGACACTATTTTAGAGGACATAAACAAGGGCAGAAAATACAACGACCATGCTATACTCTACCGAATGAACGCACAATCGAACGCTTTGGAGCAGACGTTCATACAAAGTGGAATACCATATAAAATAATAGGCGGTCTGAAATTCTATGACAGAAAGGAAATAAAGGATATACTTGCTTATCTCTCTGTAATAAACAACCATTTCGACTTTCTCCGTCTGAGAAGAATAATCAACGAGCCGAAACGTGGTATCGGCGAAGCCACTGTAAACGCTCTTGAGCAGATAACCTCAGACCTTGGGGATTCACCTATCCACATCATGCAGGAAGCCGATATGCTTGCACCCCTTGTGAAGCGTTCAAAACAGCTTATGCCTGTGGGCGATATGCTCTCAGAGCTTACTGAGCTTTCTGACACTCTGCCACTTGCGGAGCTTTTGGACAAGCTTCTTGATATGACAGGCTACAAGCGTCATCTTGAAATGCAGGGCGACGAGGGTCTTACACGTCTTGAAAACATCAACGAGCTTAAATCCACCATGTCAAGCTACGAAGAAAATGCTGACGAGCCGTCGCTGTCGGGATTTTTGGAGGAAATATCACTTTACACTGACGTTGACAATCTCGACTCTGACGCTGACTATGTTGTGCTTATGACAATGCACTCTGCAAAGGGCCTTGAGTTCCCCATAGTTTTCGTGGTAGGTATGGAGGACAACATCTTCCCGTCATCAAGAAGTCTTGAATCAGAAGCTGACACGGAAGAGGAGCGCAGACTTGCATATGTTGCGGTGACACGAGCAAAGGAAAAGCTTTATCTTACCCACGCAGAGGAACGTATGCTTTATGGTCGCACTGACAGAAACAGGATATCACGCTTTATAAAAGAGCTTCCTGCCGATTGCATAGAAAAGCAAGCCGAGGAAACAAAGGCTTCACCTTATCTCAACGGCTATGAAAAGCCTCACAGCATGAGCCTGCAACAGCAATTGGCTCAGCGAAAGGCTGATAAGAGCAATTATTCTGTTAATACTGAAACTTTCGCCCCGGGCGACAGAGTTTTGCACAAGATATTCGGTGAAGGAACTGTTTTAAGCTCAAAATCTATGGCTAACGATACTCTTGTTGAGATAGCATTCGATAATCGTGGCACAAAGAAGATAATGGCAAATTACACGAAGATAAAAAAGATATAAGGATATAAAATAGAAAGATCCGCAGGGCGAAACAAAACGCTCTGCGGATCTTTTGCAATATAAAAGCCGTACACCAAAAAAATGTACGGCATATTTTATGTATCAGATAACATCGTCTTCCTGATTCGGAATGTTAAGCTGTTTCTTTGGAACACGCTTGATAGGATCATAGACCCACTTCTTACAGCTATAATCAGCGTCTACCAGACCCTGCTTCTCACAAAGAACCTTATTTCCTTCTCTTGATCTGTTGCCGAAAAGGCAGTAAGAACATGACGGTGAAATTCTGTTACCAAAATAGCTCTTCTTTGCCATGATTTATACAACTCCTTTAAGATAAGTTAATCTTTTTTCATTTGTTATTAATTATATCATACTGTTTTAGAAAATGCTAGTCTTTTCTTCAAAGTTAGTAATAAAATCATCATAATCAAGCAAAACGAGGGAACAAAATTGTTCACTTTGACGAATTTAACATTATTTGTAACAGAAGTCAAAACTGAATCAAGAATAAAGAAAGGATAGATAAAACGGCATATGACAGCAGACAAAAAGGCTGATGTCAAACGTGAGATAAAAAACGGCACAAGGGAGAAATCCACGCCAAGTGCGGCTATCTGTATAATCACACACAGACCACCGAAGGAGCATACAGCGGCTATAAATGGCAGAAGATAAAATGGACTTCCCGAAAGCTCAGTGAGAGAGGTTATTTCAAGACAGCTTTTAACAAGCACAAGTCCGTTTTCCGACAGTGAAAACGCATCTTTCAGAAAGATGAACGCTCCGCAGTATTCAAGAGAGGACATAAACGCTCCGAAAAAGACTATCATAACGCAGATAACAAAAAGTGACTTTCCTGCTGAGATAACGCTGTCGGTGAACATTCTGCCGTCAAGTCTGAAAGTCGGCTTTGATGTTTTCTTATCCCCATTTATAGCTCTGCCGAGAACAAGTGCAGTGAGAAAATTTGCCGCTAGTATGGATACGAACACTGCAATGCCTGCTCCTGTACAACCAAACACCGCAAGACCCACTGTACCCGAATAGAAGGCAGGCCCTCCACAGCAGCAAAAACAGGACATTATCTTTGCAGTACGCTGGGATATTATCTTTCTCTGACACAGATCTGAAAGAAGCTTCACTCCCACAGGATAGCCTGCGGTATTGCCAAGAAGAAATACAAAGAAAAGCTGAGGCGGTATGCCCATTATAAATCTCGATATAGGATAAAAAGGCATTGAAACGCAGTAGTAAAGCCCACTTGAAACAAGTATCTGCGACAGCGCCATAAAAACAAACAGCGACGGGATTATGATATTCATACAGCGGTCAACTGCTTCGGAGATACCAAGCTTTACGCTCTCGCCCCCTGATATGGTGATAATGCAGAACCATATGACCACCCCCGCAAGTATGTATACGCAAAGCTCCTTTGCAAGTCTTTTCAACATTTTTATTACCTCCCTACTTTTACTTTTTAAGTATATGTCAGTCTGTCTAATAATATAATTAAGCATAAGACAATGAACGGAGGACGCAAAAATGAAGAAGATACCATTTTTAAGCTTTTTCGGCATGACAAAAGAATTGACCGCACTAAGCTCATACATAAGCATAACTGATGACAGAGCCGCCGTTATCGAAAACTGCAAGCAGATAGTTGAGTGCAGCGAGATAATGGCAAAGGTGCTGACAGGCTCTTTTGAGATAGAGATATGGGGCAGCGGACTAACAATGTCAAATTTCTGCTCCGACAGCGTGGAGATAAGAGGGAAAATAGAGTCGGTCAAGCTTGTGTCAAGAAGTATCAGGGAGAGAGGATAATGATTTTCGGTTATATAGACTATGTTATCACAGGGGACAGCTTCACCAAGTTTTTCCGCAGGATAATGTCGGATAAGCTTCCCGTTAGCAAAATGTGTGAAAAGAACGGAAAGCTCACTTTGCGTATGCCTGCGGAACACTGTAAGGCACTTGAAAGACTATGCGAAGAACTTGGGCTTGAATACACCGCCACAAAACGTCACGGAAGCTTTGTTCTTGCAAAACGTTTTTTCGGAAGAGGAGGACTTGTCATAGGCACTGCGGCTGTCATGCTTTCGTGCTTCTATCTATCAAACGTGGTGGTGAGGTTTGACATACTCAGTGATGATGAAAATATCAGAAAAGGCGTTATGTCGGTGCTTAAAGAGGAGGGCGTTGAAACCGGCACTTATATCCCAAGCATTGATCTCATAGTCACAGAACGTGCGTTAAAGCAAAAAGTGGAGGGCATATCATGGGCAGGCATAACACGCAAGGGGGACACGCTGATAATCGACGTTATCGAAACTGAGGGTGACACAAAGCGTGAGTCAAACCGCTATCCCTCAAATCTTGTTGCCTGCGAAAACGGAGTTATCGAAAAAATCGAGGTTTATGACGGACAGCTAAAGATACCTGTGGGAAGCGGTGTGACAAAGGGCGATATCGTTGTAGGCGGTGAGATCATCACATCAAAATCAAGCTGGATAGACGGCAAGGAAAACATTGAAACAAAGACAAGCTATGCACGCTCAAAGGGTAAGATACTAGGCACTTTTGAGCGCACTGTCACATTCACACAGCCCTTTGAGGACAAAGCAGAAAAGACGACAGGCAAGAGAGATACAAAGCGTTTTTTCACTGTGTTTGACGCTGATATCCCTCTTTTTTTCTCAAAGCCTGAGGGTTACTGGAAAAATGAGCAGAGATATTCTCCTCTGTCGCTTTTCGGGCTTGAAATGCCTTTTGGCATAACCACCTGCGAACTTGAAGAATATAAATTTTCACAAGACACCCTGACAGAACAGCAGGCACTTGACGCCGTTCATGAAAAGGCGTATTTATATGAGGAAAATTTTCTCTCAGACTATGAGATAAAAGACCGGCAAGTGGAGGATAATGTGACAGAAAACGGAGTAACCGCTACTGTAACATACACCCTATATGGCGAGCTTTGCAGAGAGGTGGAATTTTTTATTAAGAAATGATCAAAAAGCGTGAAAAGGTGCATAAAAAAAGTGTTAAATCTTACTGAGATTGTTGCAATCAGAGGAAAAATGTGATATAATAACTTTGTATAATAGGTATATCAGAACAAAAAAAGAGGAAGTTGTGCTAATGGCGGAAAAACTTATCAGCGTGGACAGAATGGAAACTGTACTCAGCCTTTTCGGCAATTATGACGAGAATGTTAATCTTATCCAAAAAGAGTATAATGTTGTGATTCTCGGCAGAGGTGACGATATCAAGATAACAGGCGATGAGGAGAACGTATTTAACGCCTCGGAAGCTATAAATAGCCTTATTGCTCTTATCAACAAGGGTGAGGCTATCACTGAGCAGACTATAAGATATGTTTTCACACTTGTGCGTGAGGGCAAGCAGTATGAGATAAAGCATATGTCTGATGACGGCGTGTGCGTAACGGTGAGCGGAAAGCTCGTCAAACCGAAAACTCTCGGTCAGAAAAGATATGTTGAAGCAATAAGGAAAAAGACTATCGTCATGGGCATTGGTCCTGCGGGAACGGGCAAGACTTATCTTGCGGTGGCAATGGCGGTAAAAGCTTTCAAGGCGCACGAGGTAGAGAAGATAATCCTCACACGTCCTGCGGTGGAAGCAGGAGAAAAGCTGGGCTTTCTTCCGGGCGACCTGCAATGTAAGGTAGACCCTTATCTCAGACCGCTTTATGACGCACTTTTTGAAATGCTCGGTCCTGACACTTTCGCTAAACAGCAGGAGCGTGGCTGTATCGAAGTCGCTCCGCTGGCATACATGAGAGGACGTACTCTTGACGATTCTTTCATTATCCTTGATGAAGCGCAGAACACCACTCACGAGCAAATGAAGATGTTCCTTACACGTCTTGGATTCAACTCAAAGATAGTCATAACAGGCGATATAACGCAGATAGACCTGCCTGACCAGAGAAAGTCAGGTCTTATTCAGGCAATGAACGTACTCAAAGGCATTGACGATATATCAATAAACAGATTTACCGACAAGGACGTTGTCCGTCACAAGCTTGTGCAGGACATAATCCTTGCTTATGAAAAATATAACAAAAAAGGAATGTGAAAAAGTAATGGGCAAGGTAAAAGTAATGATAACCAACAACCAGACAGAGGTAAAGATACCAGTTGGCATAAGGCTTCTTGTAAGACGCTGTTGCCATGCTGTTTTGGAATATGAGGGTAACAATGACGATTTTGAAGTTTCTGTATCTTTTGTGAATGACGAGCAGATACATGAGCTTAACAAGGAGCATAGAAACATAGACCGCTCAACAGACGTGCTGAGCTTCCCTCTTGGCGAGGACGGTGATTTTGACATGAACCACGAAACAGGTGCTTACCTGCTGGGAGATATAGTCATAAGCCTTGAAACTGCTTACCGTCAGGCTGAGATATATGGTCACTCTCTTGAAAGAGAGATAGGCTTTTTGACAGTACATTCAATGCTTCATCTCCTTGGCTATGACCATGAAGAAAGCAATCTTCAGGAGAGGATAATGCGTGAAAAGGAAGAAGCTATACTTGGCAATCTGGGCATATCCCGTGACGCCACTTTCTTAGGCGAGCATGAACACAGGTAAAACAGGAATAGGACGTTTCTTCAAGGGCTTTGTTTATGCCTTTGAGGGCGTTGTGAGCTGTATAAAAACAGAGCGCAATATGCGTTTTCACGTTGGCGTTGCAGTGCTTGTGATACTGCTAATGCGATTTTACGGGCTTAGCGCCGCCGAAACTGCCGCAGTTTATATCTGCATAGGGCTTGTTATTTCACTAGAGCTTGTGAACACGGCTGTTGAAGCCGCTGTGGATATGGCGTGTAAAGATAAAAACCCCCTTGCTAAAAAGGCTAAAGACTGTGCGGCAGGGGCTGTTCTCATTGCGGCGATAGCTTCTGTGGCTGTGGGAATAAGGATATTCTGGGACTATTATGCTTTTATGGCGATAGCCTCTTATTTTGCAAGAAACATATGGCTAGGGATAGCTTTAGCCGCAGGTGTGATACTGTGGCTCGTATGGGTGTTCAAAACGCCTGCTGACAAAGATAAAAAAAGATAAGGAAAAATATATATGAACAAGAAAAATGCAAATTCAAAAAATGCGTTCGTCACCATTGTTGGACGTGCGAACGCAGGCAAATCCTCATTGCTAAACGCACTCGTGGGCGAAAAGATAGCCGCAGTGAGCGACAAGCCGCAGACAACAAGAACAAAGATAACAGGTGTTCTCACAAAGGGAGAAACGCAGTTCGTTTTCATGGACACACCTGGTATGCACAAGGCTAAAAACAAGCTTTCCGAGCATATGCTCAACGCTGTGAGCGAGTCTGTTGCAGGGGTTGACCTTATTATCCTTATGGCTGACTGCACAAAGAAAATATCCGAAAACGAGCGTGAGCTTGTAAAGGGCTTCAAGACAGGCAAGACTAAGGTGATACTTGTGCTCAACAAGATAGATCTTCTTGAAAATAAAGAGGATCTTATCGCAGTGATAGCAGAGTATTCAAAGCTTTTTGATTTTATAGATATCGTACCGGTGAGCGTTCTTGAAAAGGACGGCCTCGATATTATTATGGAAGATCTTGAAAAGAATGCTGTGGAGGGTCCGCACTACTTCCCTGATGATAAATTCACAGACCAGCCTGAAAAGGTCATAATGGCTGAGATAATAAGAGAAAAGGCACTCAATAACCTTAATGACGAAGTTCCTCACGGCATAGCTGTGACTATCGAACATCTTAACGAGCGTGAAAATAGAAACGGTGAAGCTATACTTGACGTTACCGCTACTATTTACTGCGAGAGAGAGTCACACAAGGGCATCCTTATTGGAAAAGGTGGCTCTATGCTTAGAAAGATAGGTCAGGAAGCAAGAGCTGACCTTGAAGATTTCTTCCAGATAAAAGTAAATCTCCAGTGCTGGGTCAAGGTAAAAGAGGGCTGGAGAAACCGTGAGGGCATGATAAAGAATTTCGGTTTGGAATAAAGGCAACATATTTTTCCGCTTATAATGACCGCCAAAAAAGCTGATAATATCAGTAAGGCGGTGAATATCATGACTTTATGGGACAAGTTCTTTGAAAGCGGCAGGATAGAGGATTACCTCACATATGCCGCACACAGAAAAGAGGATACTGACAATGCTGACCTTTATGGGACTGATACTGAGAGAAAATGACAGGGGCGAAACAAGCAAATCCGTCACTGTTCTCACAGCAGAGCGTGGAGTCATAGATATATTTGTTCGTGGTGGCAGGAAAAGCACGAAAAATGCGTCATCAACGCAGCTTTTTGCATACTCTAAGCTGTGCGTTGAGGAAAAGAAGAACGCTAAAGACCAATCAATGTTTTTTCTCAACAGCAGTGAATCAGAGAAGCTTTTTTACAACATCAGGCTCGACCCTAAGAAAACGGCTCTTGCCTCTTACTTTTCTGAGCTTCTCATGTATATACGAACAGAGGAAAGCGGCTGTGACGAGATAATGCGACTGACGCTGAACACACTTTATTTTCTCGATAAAGGCGACAGGGATAACGAGCTTCTCAAATCTATATTTGAATTTCGTCTGCTGTGCGAAGCAGGATTAAGACCTGCGCTTCTTGGCTGTTCGGTTTGCATGGCGTATGAAGCTGACATTATGCACTTCAATCTGTCAACAGGGGTCTTGGAGTGTGACAAATGCTGTTACAATCCTGACAGCATTTACGATATTGAATTAGACAGGACTATGCTATACATAGTCCGATTTATTGCACTGACGGAATATGAGCGGCTTTTTGCTTTCAAGATAAGCGAAAGATATCAGAAAAAGCTGACGGCTTTTACAGAGCGGTTTGTTAGATATAATCTGAAAGGCAAGTTTCCGTCGCTTGATTTTTACAGACTTTTGTAGGCATTGCGTAGCTTTGCCTATTGTCATATTTTGAGGTATATATAATGGACGAAAGATTTTATGATTCGCTGGAGCTGAACAAAATTCTTGAAATGCTTTCAAAAGAATGTTCCAACGAAAAAACGAAAAAAATGGCTTTGGGGATAAAGCCTTGTTCTGATCTTTACACGGTCAAGAAAGAAACAGGCAAGACCGCCGAAGCCCTTGAACTCAGCGTGAGATACGGCACGCCGAATTTTTACAACATAAACGACGTATCAACTTACATCAAAAGAGCCGAAGCAGGCGGTGTGCTTTCTCTTGGAGAGCTTATCCAGATAAGACGCTTGCTTGCGCAGACCTATGAGCTTCACCACTGGTATGAGCAGTGTGAGAACAAGGACACTTCCCTTTCATATCTCTTTGAAATGCTCTATCCAAACAAGTATCTGCAGCAGCGGCTTGAAACGGCTATCATAGATGACACAAAGCTTTCTGACGACGCAAGTGCGGAGCTGAGAAGCATAAGACAGAAGATAACACGTTCAGGGCTTAAGATAAGAGAAACACTTGACAAGATGATAAAATCCCCGAGCACTCAGAAATATTTGCAGGAGAGCATTGTCACAATGCGTGACGGACGTTTCGTTCTTCCGGTAAAGACTGAGTTCAAGGGCAATGTCAGCGGTCTTGTTCATGACACCTCCGCAACAGGCTCGACGCTTTTTATAGAGCCTATGTCAGTTGTGGAGGCAAACAATGATATCAGAATTTTGCAGGGTCAGGAGCAGGACGAGATACACAGGATAATCGCTGAATTTTCCATGGAATGTGCCGAAATGAAAGACCAGCTCATTTCAAACTACAATGCGGTAACAGAGCTTAACCTTTATTTTGCAAAGGCAAACCTCGGTGCAAAAATGAGAGCAATGCTACCTGAGATATCCAATGACGGTGTTATTGTGCTGAACAAGGCACGTCACCCTCTTATCGACCCCAAAAAGGTCGTGCCTATAAACTTTTCTATTGGCACTGACTATCACTCCCTGATAATAACAGGTCCTAACACGGGCGGTAAAACAGTTGTGCTTAAAACTGTGGGTCTGCTCACGCTTATGACAATGTGCGGTCTGCTTATCCCTGCGTCAGACGGAAGCAGGATATCTGTATACAAAAACGTGCTCGTTGATATCGGCGACCAGCAGTCTATAGAAAACAATCTGTCTACATTCTCTTCTCACATAAGCAGAGTAAAGACCATACTTGACGAAGCGGACAGCGAAAGCCTTGTGCTTCTTGACGAGCTTGGTTCAGGCACTGACCCTGTGGAGGGTGCTGCGTTGGCAGTAGCTATAATCGAACGCATAAGGATATTCGGTGCGACCCTTGTTACAACTACTCACTATCAGGAGCTTAAAATGTACGCTATCGACACTCCTGACGTTGAGAACGCTTCATGCGAGTTTGACGTGCAGACTTTGCACCCGACATACAGGCTTATCATAGGCTCACCCGGTAAGTCCAACGCTTTTGCTATCTCTGAAAGTCTTGGTATCGACAAGGATATAATCAAGTACGCTGAGTCGCTTATTTCTGAGGATAACAGAAAGTTTGAAACTATCATAGACAATCTTGAACGCACAAGAATGCAGCTTGAAGAAAACAACAGGCTTGCGGAGAAATACCGTGCGGAAAGCGAGGCTCTCAGAAAAGAACTTGCAGAGCAGAAAGAAAAATTCTACGATCAGAAAGAAGCCGAGCTTGAAAAGGCAAGACGTGAGGCTCAGCAGATCGTAAATCGTGTTCAGCGTGAGTCGCAGGCGCTTGTTGACGAGCTTGACAAGCTGAGAAAAGAAAAAGAAAATCCAAACTTCACTCAGAAAGCCATTGACGCAAGGCACAAGCAGAAGTCCACAATGAACAAGCTTTACAGCGAGGCTAACCCTGTTTCTGAAAGCAGGAACGAGGGATATGTGCTGCCAAGACCGCTGAAAAAGGGCGACAACGTGCTTATCGTTGACACAAACAGAAAGGGTATCATTATAACGCCCCCTGACAACAGCGGAATGTGCTTCATTCAGGCAGGCATAATGAAAACCAAGATAGATGTAAAGAAGCTTCAGCTTATTGAAAAACAACAGCCGCAGAAACAGTCCAAAAAGCCTGTGAAAAAAGGCGGAGTATCTAAAAACGGCATCGAAAGCCGCATGACAAGAAAGGTATCCACCGAGCTTGATATCAGGGGCTATGCCGCTGACGAGGGCGTTCATGAAATGGAGCAGTTTATTTCTGACGCTATCATGTCAGGAGTGACGATGCTCACCATAATCCACGGCAGAGGCACTGGTATTCTCCGTGACGCCATAAGGCGTGCGCTTAAACACCACCCGTCTGTAAAATCATTCAGAAAAGGCGTTTACGGCGAGGGCGAGGACGGCGTAACTATCGTTGAATTAAAGTAAAATAATCACATATCACCGCATTTTGGTATATAATAAGCCAAAGGCGGTGATTTTTTTGAGCGTCCACAAGCGTTCTTTCAAGAACAGAATTTCATACATAATTCTTGCTGTCGTTATTAGTCTTGCACTGCTCACCACGGTGTTTTTTGCACAGCTTTCAAGGCACATCAGCGAAATAAGCGAGTTTGAAAGCAAGCAGGCGGCACTTGACGTGATAAATGCGGCCATAAGCAGAGAGCTGGAAAAACTACCCCAGAGCAGTTATATAAAGATATCCGAAACTGACGGCAGGATAACCTCCATAAACAGCGATACGAACGCTGTGAACAGGCTTCAAAGCAGTGTTTCAAAAGCTGTGAACGAAAGCCTTTCACAGCTTGAGGGTACAAAACTCAGCGTACCAATCGGCACACTTTCAGGAATAAATATCCTCACAGGCAGAGGTTTTGACATACCACTGCGACTTCATCAGATAGGTGCGGCAAAAACAGAGCTTAAAAGCGATTTAACGGAAGCAGGGATAAATCAGACAAAATACAGCCTCTATCTCACTGTGACCATAGAAATGACAGCCATTCTTCCTGCACACTCTACGGATATCGTGGTGAGCTATGACTATCCCGTAAGCGAAACTGTTATCGTAGGAGAGATACCTGATATGTACTTAGACAAGGGAAAAGGCTGATTTTTTCGCAGTTTATAGAAAAAAGGCTTGTATTTCACCAGCAATTATGGTATAATATAAAGGGCAATACCGCATAAGGCACGCCTAACGGCTTTGCACGCAATCTGCTTGCAGATTTTCCGTTATCTCGCACAGAAACTCCTTGAAATACGAAAGTATTCCTACATCGTTTCTATACAAGCTAACGAAAAATCCGGCTACGCATCTTGCGTACAATCCTTATGTGGTATTGCCCTGCGTATGATATGCCGTAAAAAGTTGGCAGAAATGGAGTTGTGTTATTTTGAACGAACAGGACGCTAAAAAACGTATAGACGAGCTTGTGAAGCTTTTGAATTATCACTCTCAGCTTTACTATGTTGAGGACAGGAACGAGATCACAGACTATGAATACGATATGCTCCAGCAGGAACTAAAGGGTCTTGAGGAGCAGTTTCCGCAGTTTATCAGAAGCGACTCCCCTACTCAGCGTGTAGGCGGCAAGGCGATATCAATATTTGATAAAGTCACACACCGTGTGCAAATGGGTTCTTTGCAGGACGTTTTTTCCTTTGAACAGGTGAGAAGCTTTATTGAGACAGTTCAGCAGGCTGTGGATAAACCGCAATTCGTTGTTGAGCCTAAAATAGACGGACTTTCGGTATCCCTTGAATATCACAACGGTGAGCTTGTAATAGGCTCGACCCGTGGTGACGGATTTGTGGGCGAGGACGTTACTTCTAATCTGAAAACTGTAAAGTCCATTCCTATAAAAATAAACGAGGAACTGCCTTTGATAGAAGTCAGAGGTGAAACATATATGCCGAGAAACGTTTTTCTGAAGCTTGTTAAAGAGCAGGAGGATAATGACGAGCAGCCTTTCAAAAACCCTAGAAACGCCGCCGCAGGTTCTCTTAGACAGAAAGACCCTAAGATAGCGGCTAAAAGAAAGCTTGACATCTTTGTGTTTAATGTTCAGCAGATAGAGGGCAAGGAGCTTACTTCCCACAAGGAGTCTCTTGACTATCTGAAAACACTGGGATTCAAGACTATCCCTGATTACAAGCGTGTGTCTACCGCTGATGAGGTCATAGGCTGCATAAAGGCTATCGGAGAAAAGCGTTTTGACCTGCCGTTCGATATTGACGGCGTTGTTATAAAGGTCGATAATTTCAGACAGCGTGAAGTGCTTGGTGCGACTGCAAAAGTGCCAAAGTGGGCTGTGGCTTACAAGTTTCCGCCTGAGGAAAAGACCTCAAAGCTGCTTGATATAGAACTTAACGTGGGCAGAACCGGTGCGATAACACCTGTGGCCGTGTTCGAGCCTGTATTTCTTGCAGGCACGAGCGTTTCAAGGGCGACCCTACACAATCAGGATTTTATAAGAGAGAAAAACATTTCCGTGGGGGATATCATCAAGGTGCGCAAAGCAGGAGATATCATTCCCGAGGTACTTGGCTCTGTGGAAAAGCATGGCGACGGAGTTTTCACGCTCCCTGAGTGCTGTCCTGTATGCGGAACAAAGCTTGTGAAGTCCGAGGAAGAAGCGGCGGTAAGGTGTCCGAACGTTGACTGCCCTGCCCAGATATTCAGAAGCATTGTTCACTTTGCTTCAAAGGGTGCAATGAACATTGACGGTCTTGGTCCGCAGATAGTTCACACCCTTCTTGACAATAAGCTTATCACCTCTGTGGCTGACCTTTACACTCTGAGCGAAAACAAGCTTTTACAGCTTGACAACTTCAAGGAAAAATCAGTGAACAATCTGCTTAGTGCTATAGAAAAGTCAAAGTCCAATTCTTTGGACAGATTGGTTTTTGGTCTGGGCATAAGAAATATCGGACAGGCTTCTGCGAAGCTTCTGTGCGACAAGTTCGGCGACCTTGACAATATCATGAACGCTTCCGCAGAGCAGATATCCGAGATAGACGGCTTTGGCGGCGTAATGGCGCAAAGCGTTTACAATGCTTTCCATGAAGAGCATATGATAGAGCTTATTCAAAGGCTCAAAGAATGTGGGATAAACACAAAGTATGAGAAAATACAGATAGACGACCGCTTTGCAGGAAAGACTTTTGTTCTCACAGGCACTTTGCCGACGCTTAAAAGAAGTGAGGCAAAGGCACTTATTGAAAAATACGGCGGCAAGGCAAGCGGCTCAGTGTCCAAAAAAACGGACTATGTTCTTGCAGGTGAGGAAGCAGGAAGCAAGCTTGATAAAGCGCAGCAGCTCGGTATCGAAATAATCACCGAAGAACAGTTCAAGGATATGATAAAATAAGATAATATCTTTTTATATAAATAAAACAGGAGGAATGTAAAATGAATATTGACATTAAACACATTGCCAAGCTGGCAAGACTTCGCATCGAAGACGATCAGCTTGATAAGTTTGAGTCAGAAATGCAGAACATCGTGGGAATGGTTGAAAAGCTCCCCGACATTCAGGACGAAATGACCCTTGACCCTGACAACCCGATGATACTCAGAAAAGACGTGGCTGTTCAGGATAAATTCACAAGACAGGAGCTTATGCAGAACGCTCCTCAGGTAAAGGCAGGCTGTCTTGTCGTGCCTAAAACAGTAGAGTAAGGAGTGTTATAATTGGAACTTTTTGAAAGAAATGCCTGCGACTTGTCAGAAATGATAAAGAACAAGGAAATAAGCTCCGCAGAGCTTACAAAGTCTGTTTTTGACAGAATAAAAGCAGTTGAGGGCAAGGTAGACGCTTATCTGACACTTGACGAAGAAAACGCTATGAAAAAAGCCGCTGAGATAGATGAAAAGCTTGCAAAGGGAGAGGAGCTTTCTCCTTTGGCTGGTATACCTGTTGGTATCAAGGACAATATCTCAACAAAGGGTCTGAGAACAACTTGTGCGTCAAAAATGCTTGGAAACTATGTTCCGCCTTTCAATGCAACTGTAATGAACAAGCTTGACGATATCGTTGTAACAGGCAAGCTCAACATGGACGAGTTCGCTATGGGTTCATCAACCGAGAACTCACATTTTAAGCCTACTAAAAACCCTTTTGATACAGAGAGGATACCTGGCGGTTCATCAGGCGGATCTGCCGCCGCTGTTGCAGCAAGAGAGGCTATCGTTACCCTTGGTTCTGACACTGGCGGATCTATCAGACAGCCTGCTTCATACTGCGGCGTTGTAGGTCTGAAGCCTACATACGGCAGCGTTTCAAGATACGGTCTTGTTGCTTTCGCTTCATCACTGGATCAGATCGGACCTCTCGGCAAGTGCGTAAAGGACGTTGCTATGGTACAGTCTGCTATCGTTGGTCATGACAAGTATGACGCTACTTCTTCCTATAGAGAGTATCCTGATTTCGCGGCTGACCTCAAGGCTGACGTAAAGGGTCTGAGGATCGGTATACCAAAAGAGTATTTCGGCGAGGGTATCGACCCATTCGTTAAGCAGTCTGTAATGAACGCTGTGAAAGAGCTTGAAAAGCAGGGCGCAACTGTAAAGGAGATTTCTCTGCCGTCTACAGATTATGCACTTTCATCATACTACATCATTTCTTCTGCAGAAGCTTCTTCAAACCTTGCAAGATTTGACGGTGTAAGATACGGTTTCAGAGCTGAAGAATATGACGGACTTGTTGATATGTACGAAAGAACACGTTCAGAGGGCTTCGGCGACGAAGTAAAGAGAAGAATAATGCTCGGCACATTCGTGCTTTCATCAGGTTTCTATGACGCTTACTACAAGAAAGCAAAGCTCGTTCAGAAGAGAATAATGCAGGAGTTCGCATCTCAGTTCGCTGACGTTGATGTTATCGCTACTCCTACAGTTCCGTCAACAGCATTCAAGATCGGTGAAAACACTGACGATCCCCTTAAAATGTACGCAAACGATGTCTGCACTGTTACAGTGAACATTGCAGGTCTGCCTGCAATAAGCATTCCTTGTGCATATGACGACAAGGGTCTGCCTGTTGGTATGCAGCTTATCGGCGGAAAGTTTACAGAGCAGCGTCTGCTTAACACAGCTTATGCTTATGAGCAGCTTGTTGGCGGATTCAAAATGCCTGAGCTTTAAGGAAAGGGGTCACAAAAATGGTAAAAGGCTACGAAGTTGTAATCGGTCTTGAAACTCATGCTGAGCTTAATACCGAGTCTAAAATATACTGCGACTGCAAGAACCAGTTCGGTCTTGAAGTCAATTCACAGGTTTGCCCTATCTGCATGGGTATGCCTGGCACACTGCCTACTCTTAACGAAAAGGTAGTTGACTATGCAATAAGAATGGGTCACGCACTCAACTGCGAGATAAACCGTGTCTGCAAGCAGGACAGAAAGAACTATTTCTACCCTGACCTGCCAAAGGCTTATCAGATATCACAGGCAGAAGTTCCTCTCTGTGGCAAGGGTTATGTTGATATCCTTGTTGACGGTGAGGAAAGAAGAATAGGTATCACAAGAATACACATCGAGGAGGACGCAGGTAAGCTTCTCCACTCTGACAAGTTCCATGGTGTATCACTTGTTGACCTTAACCGTTGCGGTGTTCCGCTTATCGAGATAGTTTCTGAGCCTGATATGCGTTCCTCACAGGAAGCAAAGGTTTATCTTGAAACACTTAAATCTATCCTACAGTATCTTGGCATATGCGACTGTAAGATGCAGGAAGGCTCTATCAGATGTGATGTAAACGTATCTGTTCACAAGCCTGGCGAGCCATTCGGCACACGTTCTGAGATGAAGAACGTAAACAGCTTCTCTGCCGCTGTAAGAGGTATCGACTACGAGGTAGAAAGACAGATAGCTGTTCTTGAAGCAGGCGGAAAGGTCGAGCAGGAAACACGCCGTTGGGACGATGAAAAGGGAATGAGCATTCCAATGCGTTCAAAAGAGGACGCACAGGATTACCGTTACTTCCCTGAGCCTGATCTGCTCACCATCGTTGTTGAGCAGGAGCGTGTTGATGAGCTTAAAAAGAGTATCCCTGAGCTTCCAAACGTAAAGATACTCAGATATGTAAAGAAGTTCGGTCTGAACATAAAGGACGCAACGTTTATAGCAGAGTCTGTTTCCCTTGCAAAGCTTTTTGACGATTGCATGGCAAAGGACAAGTTCCCAGCAAAGTGCTATACAACATGGATACTTGGCGACCTTGTTAAGTACATGAATGCAACAGGCAAGACTCTCGAAGATACAAAACTCACTGCTGACAATCTTACTGACCTCGTCGCTGCTATCGAGGCAAAGACCATTTCCAACGCTGGAGGAAAGAAAGTTTTTGCAGTTCTTCTCGAGGAGGACAAAAAGGTAAGCGACATTATCGAGGAGCAGGGTCTTGCACAGGTCTCTGATGACAGCGCACTTGAAAAGATCGCTGACGAAGTTCTTGCCGCAAACGAAAAGTCTGTAAATGACTACAAGGGCGGAAAGACAAATGCTCTGGGCTATCTGGTAGGTCAGTGCATGAAGGCTTCAAAGGGCAAGGCTAACCCTGGAAAAATGAAAGAGATAATTCTTGCAAAGCTTGGCTGAGCACAGAAAAATCTGATATAACGAAAGAGGATCGCATTTGCGGTCCTCTTTTTTGTACTCATATAAGTTTTCCGTAACAAAACTCGCCATCTGACGAGGTTATCTCTATCTTTAAAAGCTGTCGCCTTAAGGAAACTTCTTCGCTCGTCCTCGGTATTTTCACTGTCACATAATTTGGCGCATGACCCTGATGCCACTGAGGGCTTGTTTCCTTTTCAAACAAAACCTCCTGCACTGTGCCCACAAGACTTTTGAGATACAAAGCCTTTGTTTCGTTGCATACATCTGCCATTTGAGCCGCACGACTGTGCTTTGTCTTGCGGTCGAGCTGACCTTTCATTTTGTCGGCAAGAGTGGTAGGTCTGCGTGAATACGGGAAAATATGCGTTTCTGCAAAAGATATCTTCTTTGCAAATGCCAGCGACTTTTCAAATTCCTCGTCAGTTTCCTGTGGAAAGCCCACCATTATGTCGGTGGTTATAGCGCAATTCGGAAAATGCCTGCGAAGCTTCTCGCAAAGCTCAGCATACTCCGCCGTATCATAATGGCGGTTCATGCGCTTCAAAGTTTCGTCACAGCCACTTTGCAGGGAAAGATGAAAATGCGGACAGAGCTTTTCAAGCTTTGACATTCGCAGGATATCTTCATCTGAAATAAGCTCAGGCTCAACAGAGCCGATACGCACTCTGTAATCGCCATCACAGCCGCAGGCGGCTTCAACAGCGTCAATGAGCCGTGTGCCGTTTTTGAAGTCTCTGCCGTAACAGCAAAGATTTATGCCCGTGAGGATTATCTCCTTGTGACCTGAGTCAACGAGCTGCTGAACTTCGGGAGCGATATCCTCCAAAGGTTTTGAGCAGATGTGTCCTCTAGCAGTGGGGATAATACAGTAGGTGCAATACTGATCACAGCCGTCTTGAATCTTTATATACGCACGAGTTTTTTGGTCAGCACCTGAGTTTGTCATTTTCTCAAAAGCCTCTCCCCTCTCACGAGGAACTATCCTGATAATACGCTCGCCACTTATGATATACCTTTTTATAAGGGCAGGTATCTCCTTTTTTGCACCTGTGCCAACTATGATACCGCACTCGTCAAGAGCAGAAGCTTCCTTTTCAAAAGCCTGCGGAAAACAGCCTGCCAAAACTATCAGACACTCAGGATTAGCTTTTTTTATCTTGTGGATAAGCTGTCGGCATTTTGAGTCCGACTGAGCGGTAACAGTGCAGGTATTTACAACACAGACCTCTGCATCAGCATAATCCTCAGTGACCTCATACCCCTCGGACAGCATTGATTCCTTTATATTCTCAGTTTCATATTGGTTTACCTTACAGCCGAATGTATAGAAAAAGGCTTTCATATTTGATTTCCTTTCAATAGCCAAATGTTTATAATGCACAATAAATCACAATAGTATATGTGCATATTGCATAAATCTAAACTTTGATTTTTATCACTCTTGACTATTGTACCATATTTTAATTTTTTTTGCAAATATCCATTGACAAATCAGAAAAATCGTTTATAATATAAATTGTAGAGAAAAGATCTACAGAATTTATGTGGGAATCAAGATCGGATATACCGATCATTCTGAAGGAGGAATATTTATGACAAAGGTAAAAATCATGCTCGATTCCATTGCAGCGGTAAAAAAGTTTGTAAGCGTAGTTTCTATGTACGACTTTGATGTGGATCTTGCGTCAGGAAGATATGCAGTTGACGCTAAGTCAATTATGGGTATTTTCAGCCTTGACCTTTCAAATCCTATCCAGCTCGTAGCACACACAGACGACGCTACTAAATTCCTTGACGAGATCAAAGAATTTATCGTTGACTAAACTTTGATATCACGAAAGCACTGAGTTTTAAAAGCTCAGTGCTTTTTTTGTTGCAAAATTTAAACGATTTCGCATTTTTGCAAAGTCTCATCATATAGTTTAATATATTTACGAATATATACTTTCTACTTTTGTTGTATTTTCATTCAAAGTGCATATAAAACGTTTGAGATTTTCGTAACAAGAAAACTTTTAGCTGATTTGTTATAGCTTTTATATAAGTTCCACATTAACTAAAACGTTTTAATATGATTAATTATCCAAATTTTATATAATAAATTAACATGAAATAAGTAAAATTCATATTAATATCTTCGTATATAATATTTTACACAATGTCTGTTTACTATTTGTTCACACAGGCATATAATTATATATGGATTAAGATATGTGACATATAAGTATAGAACTGCTGTTGCTAATGTAAAAAGAAACGAAAATCTCAGAAATTTTCGGTTCTTTTTACTTTTTCAGAGGTTATTATTGCGAAAGGAGGATATGCCTTAGGGCATAATCACGAACATGATCAAAGCTTATATCAGGATAAACGATCTTAATGACATCAAGACTTTGCATGAAGCGGCTTTAAGCTGCAAATACGATCTGGTGGTGCAGTCAGGAACAAAAATACTCAATCCAAAATCACTTATGGGTATTTTCGGTCTTGGCACAAAGAAAACTGTATCGCTGGTAGCTAAATATGACGACAAGCGTGATTTTCTCGAAAAATTCGGTGATCTGATCTCAACTTAGATCATTCCTTATAAAAGCGTTCTGCTGCTGCGGAGCGCTTTTTCTTTTGCACTTGTAATCGCAAAGGCTATGTGTTATAATAGTACAAAAAAGACAAGGAGATAACTAATGAGCGTAAAAATAATATTGCTTGCACTGGAAACTTTGCTGTTGTTTCTGTTTCTTGTACCATTTCCTGTTATATGTTCGGGCAACCTGCTTGGCATCATCGTTTCGGTGATGCTAATGATCATAACGGCAAACTGGACAAAATTCTGCGGTATTATATCAAAAATATGGGGACATGGCGCAGGTAAATTCGGGCTTATCTTTGTAAGCACATTGATACTTGCTGGGATAATATATGTGGGTATTCTTTCCATACTTATGTACAAAGCACAGGAAAACCGCCCTGAAAAAGCCAATGTTATAGTTGTGCTTGGCTGTCAGGTAAAAGGCGAACGCCCCTCACGAATGTTACGCAGACGACTTGACGCTGCAATTACGGCTATGAACGACAATCCCGATACGCTTTGTATAGTTTCAGGTGGCAAGGGTGATGATGAGAAAATAAGCGAAGCCTTGGCAATGAAAAATTACCTGCTAGAAAAAGGCATGGACAGCGACAGGATAATAATGGAGGACAAGTCCACTTCAACTTACGAAAATATCCAAAACTCTCTCAAGATACTCGATGAACTCGGCATGAGCCATGATATGACTATCGTCACAGACGGCTTTCATCAATACCGTGCAAGCCTTATAGCAAAGGCTCAGGGGGTGGATAATGTCACCGCTTATTCAGCCTACACCGAGCCACGATACCTGTTCACATATTGGGTGAGAGAGTGGCTTGGGCTAACGCACTTTTTCATGCTGGGCAGCTAACTAAATTTCACTAAAATTTGCACAAAAAGCTATTGAAAACAGCACAAAGGTATGCTAGAATAAAGTCATAAATAAATGAAAATTGGAGGTTAAAACATGAAAAATATACCAGAAGTAAAACTTGGCATCGTTGCAGTTTCAAGAGATTGCTTCCCTATGTCGCTTTCAGAATCAAGACGTATCAAGGTCTGTCAGGAGTACAAAAAGGCTTACGGAGATATCTACGAATGTCCTACAGTTGTGGAGAACGAAAATGATATGCTCAAGGCTCTCGGCGAGGTAAACACAGCAGGCTGTAACGCACTTGTTGTATATCTTGGAAACTTCGGACCTGAGTCCTCAGAAACACTTCTAGCAAAGAAGTTTGGAGGTCCTGTTATGTTCGTTGCGGCTGCTGAAGAACCATGCGGTGATGCACTTATCGACAACAGAGGCGACGCTTACTGCGGAATGCTCAACGCAAGCTATAACCTTGCACTGAGAAACATCAAGGCTTATATCCCTGAGTACCCTGTTGGTACACCTGACGAGTGTGCAAAGATGATAAGCGAGTTCGTTCCAGTTGCAAGGGCTATCCTCGGTCTTAAGGATCTGAAGATAATCTCATTCGGACCACGTCCACAGGACTTTCTTGCCTGCAACGCACCTATCAGACAGCTCTACAACATGGGTATTGAGATAGAAGAAAACTCAGAGCTTGACCTTTTCGAGTCATTCAACGCCCATGCCGGCGACGAGAGAATATCTGCTGTTGTGGCTGACATGGAAGCAGAGCTTGGCAAGGGCAATAAAATGGCAGGCATTCTTCCAAGACTTGCGCAGTATGAGCTTACTCTTCTTGACTGGGCAGAAGCTCACAAAGGTTCAAGGAAATATGTTGTATTTGCAAACAAGTGCTGGCCCGCATTCCAGACGCAGTTTGGCTTCGTTCCTTGCTATGTTAATTCAAGACTTACAAAGATAGGCATTCCTGTTGCCTGCGAAGTAGATATCTACGGTGCTGTCAGCGAATACATAGGCGTTTGCGTATCGCAGAAGCCTGTTACGCTCCTTGACATCAACAACACTGTTCCTGCGGACATATACAATGATGATATTGCAGGAAAGTTCCCTTACACACATAAGGATACATTCATGGGCTTCCACTGCGGAAACACAGCTTCATGCCTTGTAAAAGAGCCTGAGATGAAGTTCCAGCGTATCATGAAGAGAAATCTTGAGCCGGACAGCGAGCCTAATATTTCAAGAGGTACTCTTGAGGGTGATATCGTTGACGGAAATATAACATTCTTCCGCTTCCAGTCAACGGCTGACGCACAGCTCAAAGGATATATTGCAGAGGGCGAAGTTCTTCCTGTGGCAACACGTTCATTCGGCTCTATCGGTATTTTCGCTATCAACGAAATGGGCAGATTTTACCGCCATGTTCTCGTTCAGAAGAACTATCCTCACCACGGTGCTGTTGCTTTTGGTCACTATGGCAAGGCACTCCACAGTGTTATGACATATCTTGGCATGACAGACATAGGCTTCAATCAGCCAAAGGGTATGCTTTATCCAACAGAAAATCCGTTTGCAGATTAATATTTTAGGGATACCGCACTGTAATGGTGCGGTATTTCTGCTTTTATGAACTAAAAAATCAACAAGTGAGCCAACGCTTATTCACACATAATTATATGCCCTGCCGAATAATAAGAATTTTATTGACAAATATGCGAAAAATGTAGTATAATAGAAGTAACTATTATAAGGAGATGTAGCCATGTCTGTTTACCGTATTTATGTAGAAAAAAAGCCTGAATTTGCAGTTGAAGCAAATTCACTTATCAGCGGAATAAAGTCAGCTCTGGGACTTGAAAACCTTACAGGTCTGAGAGTTATAAACCGCTATGACGCAGAGGGTCTTTCAAGAGAGGATTTCGACCTTGCAGCACCAGTCGTTTTCTCTGAGCCTGCTGTTGACGTTACTTACGATCACCTGCCTGCTGTAAAAGCTGACGAGTTTGTTTTTGCAGTTGAGTATCTGCCAGGTCAGTTCGATCAGAGAGCTGATTCCTGCGCACAGTGTATCTCACTTCTCACTGGAGGAAAAAGACCTACTATCAAGTCAGCGAGAATTTATATCGTTTCTGGCAAACTCACAGAAGCAGAGCTTGACCAGATCAAGCACTATATGATAAACCCTGTTGAGTCAAGAGAGGCTTCCCTTGATTGCTTCGATACACTCGATATCAAGTATACTATCCCTACCACAGTTAAGACTGTTGAGGGCTTTATCTATTCAACAGATGATGACCTGAGATTCATGCTCACAGACTTGGGTCTTGCAATGGACTTTGACGATATCAAGTTCTGTCAGGATTATTTCAAGAACGTTGAAAAGAGAAATCCTACTATCACTGAGATAAGAATGATAGACACATATTGGTCTGACCACTGCCGTCATACTACATTCTCCACTATCGTCGACAACGTTTCTATCGACTCAGACTACATAGCTGCTACCTTTGCAGACTATATCAACACAAGAAAAGACCTTTATGCAGGCAGAACTGACAAGCCTGTTACACTTATGGATCTTGCTTGTATCGGCGCAAAGCAGCTTAAAAAGGCTGGTCTGCTCAAAGACCTTGACGAGAGTGAGGAGATAAACGCTTGCTCTGTTAAGATAACTGTTGACGTTGACGGCAATCCTGAGGACTGGCTGCTCATGTTCAAAAACGAAACACACAACCACCCTACAGAGATCGAGCCTTTCGGCGGTGCGGCAACTTGTCTTGGCGGCGCTATCAGAGACCCTCTGTCAGGACGTTCATATGTATATCAGGCAATGAGAGTAACAGGTGCAGGCAATCCGCTGGTTCCTGTTGAGGACACTATCACAGGTAAGCTTCCGCAGAGAAAGATAGTTGTAGGTGCGGCAAACGGTTATTCTTCATACGGCAACCAGATAGGTCTTGCTACCGGTCACGTTCACGAGATATATCACCCGGGCTATGTTGCGAAGAGAATGGAGATAGGTGCTGTAGTCGGTGCTGCCCCTGCTGAGAACGTAAGACGTGAAAGACCTGAGCCTGAGGATATCGTTATCCTCCTTGGCGGAAGAACAGGACGTGACGGCTGCGGCGGAGCAACAGGTTCTTCAAAATCACACAACCTCCACTCACTTGAAAACTGCGGAGCTGAGGTACAGAAGGGTAACGCACCTGAGGAAAGAAAGCTTCAGCGTTTGTTCAGAAACCCTGAAGTTACTTCAATGATAAAGCGCTGCAACGACTTCGGTGCAGGCGGAGTTTCCGTTGCTATCGGCGAGCTTGCTGACGGACTTTCTATCAACCTTGACGCTGTTACAAAGAAGTATGACGGTCTTGACGGCACTGAGCTTGCTATCTCTGAGTCACAGGAGAGAATGGCTGTTGTTATCGCAAAGAGCGACCTTGAAAAGTTCATGGCTGAGGCTGCAAAGGAAAACCTTGAAGCAACAATGGTGGCAAGAGTAACTGCTGAGCCAAGACTTAAAATGAACTGGTGCGGCAACACTATCGTTGACCTTACAAGAGAGTTCCTTAACTCAAACGGAGCTGAAAAGCACACAGATATTTCTATCCCTGCTCCTGTTTTCGCTGCGGAGAGCAACGAGGGAGACACTGCTGACCGCTGGGAGTCTATGATATCAAACCTCAACATCTGCTCACAGAAGGGCCTTATTGAGAGATTTGACTCAACTATCGGTGCAAACACAGTTCTTATGCCATTTGGCGGTAAATATCAGAACACACCTACACAGGCAATGGCTGCAAAGCTCCCTGTTCTTCACGGCAATACAAAGACAACGTCCATTATGGGCTGGGGCTATGACCCATATCTCTCATCTGTAAGCCCATACCACGGCGCAATGAGCGCTGTAGTTGAGTCTATCGCAAAGGTCATCGCAACAGGCGGTACATATGAGAAGTGCTGGCTCACATTCCAGGAGTATTTCGAGAGAACACAGAATGATCCTGAGCGTTGGGGCAAACCTATGTCTGCTCTCCTCGGTGCATACAAGGCACAGATAGAGCTGGGATGCGGTTCTATCGGCGGTAAGGACTCAATGTCAGGTACATTCGAGGAAATAGACGTTCCACCTACACTTGTTTCATTCGCTGTATCAGTAACAGACGCAGACAAGGTAGTTTCACAGGAGTTCAAGAAAGCAGGCTCTAAGGTGATCCTTATCAAGCCTGAATATGACGACAACAAGCTTGTGAACTTCGATTCACTTAAGGCAGTATTTGAAAAGGTAGAAAAGCTTATCGCTGAGGGCAAGGTGCTTTCATGCTGGGCTGTATCCTATGGCGGTGTATCTGAGGCTGTTGCAAAAATGGCATTTGGTAACAAGATAGGCTTTAAGTTCACAGACAAGCTCACAGCAGAAGAGCTTTACAGAGCTTGCTATGGCGCATTTGTTATCGAGCTTGCAGAGGGCGTTGACACTGACGAGAGAGTTATCGGTGAAACAACAGAAAGCTACGAGATAAAATCAGACAACTACACAATAAGCCTTGACAAGCTCCAGACACTTTGGGAGGGCAAGCTTGAGCCTGTATATCCTGTTCATGTTAAAGAGCCTGCCGAAAAGCCTGAAAAGTACAGCTACAAGGCAGACAAGAGAGTTGCACCTGCTATCAAGGTGGCAAAGCCAAAGGTGCTTATCCCTGTATTCCCTGGCACAAACTGCGAATACGATACAGCAAGAGCCTTTGAAAAGGCAGGCGCTGAGGCTGACATCTTCGTTGTAAGAAACCTCACAGAACAGGCTATCAAGGAGTCTGTTGACGCAATGGAGAAGAAGATAAAAGAGTCACAGATAGTAATGCTCCCAGGCGGATTCAGCGGTGGTGACGAGCCTGACGGCTCAGGCAAGTTCATCGTATCATTCCTGAGAAACCCAAGACTTACAGACGCTATCCATGACCTGCTGAAAAATCGTGACGGTCTTATGCTTGGTATCTGCAACGGCTTCCAGGCACTTATCAAGCTTGGTCTTTTACCATATGGTGAGATAAGAGATATGAGAGACGACTCCCCTACACTGACATTCAACACCATTGCAAGACACCAGTCTAAAATGGTAAACACAAGGATCGCTTCCAACAAGTCACCATGGCTTGCAGGCTGTGAGGTAGGCGATATCCACAGCGTGGCTATCTCACACGGTGAGGGACGTTTCGTTGCAACAGCAGAGGAAATCGCACAGCTTGCTGCAAACGGACAGATCGCTACACAGTATGTTGACTTTGACGGAGAACCTACATTTGACATTCATTGCAACCCTAACACATCATTCCAGGCTATCGAGGGTATCACCTCACCTGACGGACGTGTTCTTGGTAAAATGGGTCACTCAGAGCGTAAGGGCTGCTGCGTATCAAAGAACGTTCCTGGTGAAAAGGATCAGAAGATATTTGAAAGCGGCATAGCTTACTTCAAGTAAAAACAAAAATACAAGGGCGGAGCTTTTCCGCCCTTTGTTTATATGAGGGCAAAGATATGTTGAAATACATTATAATATATCTTTCCGCAATGAGCCTTTTGACGTTCATACTTTTTGGTGCAGATAAGCACAAGGCAAAAGCACACAAATGGCGGATACCTGAGAAAACGCTCCTTGGTCTGAGCCTGCTTGGCGGCTTTGCGGGAGGATTTCTGGGCATGGAATTTTTCCGTCACAAAACAAAACACTGGTATTTTTATATGGTGATGATAATTTCTCTTGCACTATGGGCATTTATCATATACAAGGTCATTGCAGAATAGAATAAGTTCTTTAGGTAGTCAGTAACGACTGCCTAATTTTTTTGCCAATTCTGGTAAAAAGCATATAAAGCAGCGTAAACTTATTGGCGAAAAATAAAGTTTATCCTGTATAATAAAACTTGACACATACAAAACAGTGCATAGTATTATACCAAAAAAAGACTGCTTTCTACCCTTTTTCTGGGGTAGAAAGCAGTCTTTTTTCATTGTGCGTTTTTTCCAGCGGCTTCAGTAAGTTCAGTTTCCGTGAAGATATAGTTGCTACCGTCATTAGGAGCGATATACACCGTGATAGTTCCAAGCTTGCAATTTTCACTGATAGCACCACCAGTAATACCGAAGTTCATCGTATCAGACGGAGCGGCTGAGCCTTCATCCAAATTCTTTATAGTGTCAAGCGCAAGTTTGTCAGTTGAGGTGCCGTCTTTAGTAAAACTGCCCTCAATATCATCCTCGGGAGCAAAATTAAACTTCGCCATAATGCCCACATTAGAGTGATTTGTAACTGTACTCACCTTTGTCATAGCGGTCGTGGCCTTTTCCAACGTGCCGGAAAGCGTTAATACGGTTTTGCCTGTGATCTCGGCAGCATCAACAGCCTTTCCCTCTGCTGTTGGCAGGTTCAACACATTCTGAGAAAATGTGCCGTTTACTGTACTGTACTCAGTAAGAGGAGCAAAGGCAAACTCAGCGTTCACGGCTGCGTTTGAGTGGTTTTTGACAGTAATTTCATTGTCAGATCCACTCCAAGCGTCAGTAGCAGAAATTACATATTCGTGCTTAGCGGCGTCCCAAGTCTTTGTGCCGCTGACAGTATATGTGAACTCCATAGCTTCCCAAGTGACATCTACGCTGATCGTAGTTGCGGCTGCTACACTGTCCACATACTTGGCATTGATATCAATGTCTGTGCCGTTTGTGCCGTCGTTAGTTGTGGCAAGAGCTGCAACGCTCAATGACAAAATGAGCGCCGGAGCAGGATCGTCAATATCAGCGATTCAGGTGTTTACACAATGACAGACGGAAAGACATTTCAGGGACGCCGCAGGTATTTGAGCGAGCACAAACGGTTGCGTAAGGAGCTTGGGCTAGACGTTCCGTCGCCTAAGGAGGAATTCGACCCGCCGTTGGGTTTCTACGAGAAGTGCAGTATTATGGACGAAATGCCTCTGGCTTACTGCGTTATCGAGCTTGTATTCGATGAGGATGGTCACGGTGTTGACTTTATTTTCCGCTACTGCAACAAGGAGATGGCGGTAGTTGAGGGTGTGACAGTGGAAGAAATGCTGAATCGGTCTTTTTATGAAGTATTTCGCAACGGAGACCGAAAATGGCTGGTATCTTACGCAGATGTAGCACTCAACGGCACAAAGCACACGCTGAAGGATTTTAGCCCTGAGATTGGAAAAGACCTCACCATATATTGCTATCAGCCCGAACCCGGTTTCTGTGCCTGCGTCCTTCTGCCAGAATAAATGCACAACCTAAAATGACATTTCGTTAAAAAGCATAATGTAAAAAAGGCTCTGATAAGACCTATTTTAGGTCATCTCAGAGCCTTTAATCGTTAAATGAGGCACAGGTTCGATAGATACTTTTTTAGCAAGTTCTTCAAGATAATCAAGCGTAAGTTCACTTTCTGATTTTGAATTGAGCTCATCTAATGCTTCCAATAACGTCAACATTACAATACACATCCTTACTCATAGCCATATATTACCTTAGCCTGTCCACTTTCTTCGCCAGGCCATCCGGATATGTTGTAAGCTTTGAACGCGTCAGTTAACAAAATTTGAAGGTGTTCTTTATCTTTTAGCAATCCTTTCGGGAAATCAATACGTGTTATTTTCCAACAAACTTGTTGTTCATGAATACTCTTTATTGCTTGAACAGGTATCGGATTTGATTTATACATAAAGATAAATTCCTCTATATCATTATTCGTGTCATGATGGTTGTAGCAATGTGCTAACCATGTTTCAGAATTTTTGTCAATAGTTAAGTACAGGGGCATGATACCTTCTGTCGTGTCCCTAAAGCTCCCGTATGGGTTCTTAATCTTTTTCTTAGCCAGTTCCTCTCTTTGCGTTGGAGTCAGCTTTTCATTAACAAATGCCATAGTCTAAACCTCACAATAATAAAAGTATTTAAGGGTATTTTAAAGAGAACCCATATGAAAGCTCTTGCTGCGCTTGTATAGTAAATACAATGAATGAAACGTAAGCACTCAGAATCTCTTCCTAATGAATTATATAGATTATTTAATTGTTTGGTTGGGATTCCATTTATTGAATTCGTGTTGCCAATTTCTTCTATATTAGGGTTAACATCCGGATTTGGTTTTAATTATAGCTTCATCAATTTCGGCACTTGGTGCAACCAAAACAACAGTATCATCTCCAACAGGACGTCACAATGTAACATCTTTGCCTGAAATATAGTCTTCATAACCTTTTTCAGATATTAAATAAGATGCACCTTTACTAAATATTTCGTCTATATTCATAATATACTCACCCCATAATCTTTAGTTGCAATGTTATTAATTCTTGTAATTTCCTGCCAAAGCCCATTTTCTTCATTCCAACCTTGCCATTCCTTACAAACACGAAGCTCCTTTTCGTGTTTTAATAGCGTTTCCTTCAATTTCTCAATTAACTCTTGATTAATGAATTTAAATGGTGCTTCGTGTCTTTTTTCATTCCTAATTTGATTCCAACATACCATAAACGCTATCCAATTCTTTGCTGGATCGCAATCAAGAAGATACAATATGGCTTCTTCGAATTTGGCAACAATTTTTTCATTTTTAGTTTCCTCATAAAGTTTGTATACTCCAAAATCTATAATTCTACTAAAATCCGTTGGTACATTTGCTGGAACAAAGTGACTTATAGGACAAGCATATCCTTTCTCTCCGCAAAGGAACTCAGCAACCTCATTATTTTCAAATGCTTTTTTTGTAAGTTCAAGCAGCTCTCCATTTGTAATTTGTTTTTCCAATTTCATAACATTTCCTTTCCCACCAAACGACGAATAAACATTTTCTATTTTTACATCAAATATATCTATTTGTATCAATAACGGGGACATCTTCTAAAATATCATCTATCATTGACGTTGTGAATTTGAATGTAACCGTCAAACCCTCCGCATCTACCCCACCGATGACTAAAGAAGTATAATAAACTTCAAGCAACTCGATAGAGTAAATTACCCAATCTCAAAAAGTTTATAGAGCTGCTTAGACCAAATTAGATGTGGAGATAAAGATAATGATAATGAAAACAACGATCGCAACGGTAAAGAACGAATTTCGCCTGACTGAATGGTCAGCCCAGATCCAGGCACAGAAAAGTAGCTGACTTACAGTGCATAAATGGTGTGAAGAAAACGGTGTCAATGTTAATACCGTTCACTTGAATTTTGTTCCGATTATTTCGCTGCTCATTTGTTATTTAATTCCTTGCCTTTAATCTATTCATTCTCTAAAATATATTCATATTTATTATCTTCGCTCCAACGGCTGTCTATATCCTTAACAGACAGCGCATTGATCGAGCCGTCATCTCTGCCAACAGCCACGATCGCATATTTATTGCTATCTGAAATTTCATACATATATACATCGGCTAAAACATGTTCCTTGTCATTGTCAAGAGATTCGGCATACGGAGCGCCGAATTTTTCCTTAAAGCTCAGAAAATCTCTGCTGTTCCATGCGGTTATATCATTATATTTTACAATACTTTGTGGATTGATTATCCTGTAAATATCTATAACTTCGTACTTATTGCCCGTCTGAGCCACTAAATAACTGCTGCTGTCGCCATAACCGGAAGCAACGCAGCAGTTATGGTCTGCAATTTCAATAGTATTGGCAGTATTACACTCGATATCACCGAACTCATAATCCAAAGTATTTATGGATATGTTATAAACGCCGACCAGATCTTCCCCATCATCATGCTTTTCATCGATGGGACAAACTGCTATATATACCCCATATTTTTGCTTATCCGTGATAATATAAAATGATCTGGAAAGAAAAGCACTGGTATAATTTTTCCCTGAAGAACTGGCGCTCACAGTATCCTTTTCATACTCTGTCGTGCGAATTATATCGCCTTCAAATCCATCAATCAGCGCTTGTATATCAGCGTCAATACCATCTGAATTTTTCAGACCGTTACACAGTAAGGATTTTACGCCGTCTTTATCCCCATCGTCTATGTATGTCAATAATTGATCTACCGTATCTGCGTAGAACTGATCGTTGTATTTATACTCAACACCGTTTATGATAGGCGTTTCTTTAATGGCACAACTACTCAGAGATATCACCAATACTAAGCTCGAAATAAGGCTGATGACTTTTTTCATTTATTATTTCTCCTTCCAGTCTAATGTTGCTATGTAAGTCTCATCTGAGAATGACCACCCTGCAGTTCTGTCAGTCGCATCTCTGAAAGCCTCATACATGATCTCGCCATTCTCCATCCTCAATATCCGGTTTTTAAGTATTCATACTTATCGTAAAAAAACGTACTTACTCTTATCAGCACTATCAAAACGTAAAATATATTCCGCTATTTTACTGCTTATTTTTTCAATTCCACACTTTTGATTGGAAATATAATTGATCATATATTTTATCGTGTCTAAAGCTATAAACCTATAGTTTTTCCAATCTTCCGTTAAAATTGCCGTCAGGTTCTGTTAAAGCCCAAACACTTCTACATTTTGTACACTTATAATAAAATTTCTTATGTCCATAACCATCATACTTATTAATGGAGTGTTTTTTACAAAGTTTCTTTGCTTTTTTTAATTCAGCAATATATTTTTTCAGATAACAAAAATCGGAAATATCGTTAAACTCATCAACTTCAGCTAGTACTTCACAAACACATGATATTTTTATTGATTTTATAATATTATTTTCTATAACAATTAATGGAGAACCTTTCCAATCAAACCATATTGCATCATCTGCTATAAAATACAACCGTTTCTCACCCAAAAAGGTTTTGTTTGCTATAGTCATCAATTCTATTTTTTCATTAATTGTTGCTTTTTTATTTGGATACCACTCTATTTTATTAGCAAGCACCATAAAATAATCTATTCCTATTTCTCCATGAAATGTTGCTATTTTATCATTATATTTTACATGAATTTTATCGCTACTTGCTTTGCCTACTGTTACAAATTCCATATGCATTTTCAATTATCACTTCTCCTTTAACCAATTGATGATGCTTCCATTTAATGAAAATAGACTTGATAAACCTGATGTAAATTCAAAAGTTCTTGGAATGTTAATTAATAATTGATTGCTAGTTCCAAAATTAGCTAGCTTTGAAACACTTGTTACCATTGCTATAGCTAATACTGCTCCTATTACAATTGTTACTGTGATGAGAATCTCTTTCCAATGCTCCTTGCACCACTCACAAGCACTATCCCATTTCTCTTCCAACCAGCTTTTTTCACAGTCTGGTTTTAAGTATTCATATTTTTCATAAAAGTCATTCTTGCTTTTATTGATAGCATCAGCCGCATTTTGGTCAATAATCACAACATCGGAAACAAACTCATTTACATCTTTTTTGAGATTATCAAAAGCGTCGATCTTATTTTCCTGAGTCTGTGTAGACGCTTTTATAGAACTAATTACATCGTCAACATTGCAAACGCTGATTACAATTTTTAAGATCTAGTTTTTGTAATCCAATTAACCTTATATTCTATTATTTGGTCATCAACATTTTCTGTTATGAAATTCAAGAATTTATCATAATTTTTCATTTTGCTGTCTACGTAAAACTTTCGTATACCCGCATATACTTTTATTCGTGTAACAATATTGGTTTTTTGATCAACTGTATCCGGTTTTATAATAGTAACTTTTTTTATCTCATCAGTTGTTATTTTTATTCGGATACCGCAGGTTTTAACAACCATTATTTCATCTTTTCGTACTTTAATTTTCAGAGTAGTGAATAATACAGGAAAAGAAAGCAAAACACAAAAAACAAGTAATCCTATATACATAAACCAATTTGCTTTAAAAGAGTGTTCAACAAAATCAATTATTTCAAGTATAATTACAAAAGAAAAAAGTACGGCTACTAAAAACAGTAAGACATATCCATTATGTCTAATCTCAAAATAATTGTTTTTAGTTCTCAATCAACAGTTCACTCCTTTAATCTTTTATTGCATCAATTCCGCCTTGACCAATATTCTCAAAAAAACCTTCTATATATCCACCCACAAGACCATTGCGAAGAGTTTTGAAATATCTGCTAAAAATATCAAATTTAATCTTTCATCCAAGCTTCATCATAATTTGGATGTTCATTTAAGCATTTCAAATCAATTCCATGAGTATCATGCCCTAAATATGAGAACTCTTCTAATTTTGGTAAGTTTAACACAAAGCTTATGTCTGTAATATTACAATAAGAAACATCTAAAGCTTTTAGATTATAAAGTTTATTTATAATTTCTTTATCAATTGAGTGTATATTCGTAGAATTTATATTTAGGGATACAATATTCTCCCAATTAACACTTTCATCATACAGCTTGGTAAAATCAGCTCCTGAAATTGAAAGTGATTTCAATTCCGTTAATTCGGATAAATCCGGTAAGGTTTCAATTTGAACATCGTATAATTCCAACGATTTTAAATTCTTGAAGCTTCCCTCTGTTCCGAGCAAGTTAATATCGTCAATTTTAAAACGAGCACCCCCATAAGGATTTGATCTAATGCATAAGCTTGATAGATTTCTGATATCTGCCAGCTTTCTTATTGAACCAATAGGTGAATCTACAATATTAACAGAAGTTAATTTTTTTAGTTTAGTTAACTCTTCAAAAAAGTTCTGTGCATCTGAAGCGTCACTGATTCCGACAATAGTAATTGTTTCAAGATTCGTTAATTTGCTGAGCAAATCATAATCATGTCCCAAAAGTGCAACATCAGAACCCGGATCACAAACCAACTCACGTATCTCATCATAATTCTGACTTGTTTGATTAATACAGTCGTTAATGGTTTTTCGTTTCCACTGTAAATCAGCTTCTGTTTCATTATCACTGTTTAAGAACCATATTCCGAAACCTATTACAATAGCCAAAAATATTATAAGAATACAAGTAATAATTATCATCGTAGAAAATATGGTTTTATGTTTCATTATAAACAAATCCCTCATTAAGTTAATCTTGCAAAAATGTTATAAAGACATCAATATGCTGTTTATATTTATCTGCTCTCTTCTTTTTTTCTCCTACAAGTTCACCATCAATATAAGCACCCAAAGTAGATTTAACATCGTAATTTATATTATTGCGAATTTGATCAATACACCATTATTTAATATGAACTCCGATTTAGGATCGATTCAGCCATCCATTACAGCCTTATTATATTCTTGTTGAACTTTCAGAAAATTACTGTTACTGTTCTCAAATTTATACTGTATATTATTCGGATCAATATCAGATAAAAAATCCTGATCGTCATACCTTGTCGAAATAATATCTCCACTATAGGATATCATTCTATCAGTACTTCCATTAGCAAAATCCACAATGTCTAAATTATCGTTAAATTCAACATACTGTAATGCCTCATGAACAAAATCTTTCATAACCTCCGAACCCAATTCATTTGCTCTCCTTTTAAACTCTTCAACAGTTGGATGATTTTCCCCATTAAAAAGATTTCCCTCTTCTCGTGAGAATCCAAAATGTAATTCAATATTCTCATAATTAGAACCATGTTGCACATTTAGAGCAATTGCAAAATCAATAGCATCAGCCACATTTTAGTCAATAGTCACAACATCGGAAATGTATTCATTAATGTTATTCAAAAGATTCAACTTTTCTTAATGAATTTGTGGTAAAAATTAAATTTATATAATTGTTTCAAATTAACGTTTTAATTTTTTCAAACGTTTCTATACCCTTAAAATTATCAAAATGAAAATATAATCTATTTTCATTTGTTACCCATGTACAGATCATATAACATAGACCTTTTATAATAGCTGATTTTTGAGGATTGTTTGAGTACGGTTCACAATTATAAAGAAATTGTTGAAACGTAATATTTTCAAAAGGAAAATATATAACTATAGTTTCACATAAGCTTTTAAACAATAAATTGACAGATATATTAAAAAAGTCATTATTTGCTACAATAACAATATCGGTATTTTCGTTTTTAGTTATCAATGATGCATATGTTTGCTTAGAATTAGTAATAATTTTTGTTAATTCATCATTCTTGCAAATATCGCAAATTTCAAGAAAGAAAAAAGATGGTGCTAGCTTAATTATTTTTGTTAATAACTTTGTAGAAACATCACCATCTATAAATGCTTGTTTCACTTTTTTCTTTTGATCATTCTTTCTGCGTAACACCTATTACTCCTCCTAATATTGAAGTCAATCTAACATGTACATCACGTTTAGCGGGATCAAATATCCATTTCATGGATTTCATGAAATTAGGCATACTATTGTATAAATTATATGTAATATGCGTATGAAAAAGTTGTTTTCCAGCCTCAAAATCCAATCTGAAAGTTTTTCCAATTTTAAATAATGTTCCACCAGAATTAAGGTTATTAAGTCCGTTTGGAGACCATTTTTTTATTTTACCCAAAGTTTTACCTGAGAAATTATTTGGCTTGAATAATTGCAGTTGTTCACCGCCAAATATCAATGTACCGCTTCTAGAAAATTTTAATATTGCAGATATTGTCTGCGCACCACCAGCAAAAATTCCACCCCACATAAATCCACTAGCGAAACCATCTACAAATGATCTTAACACTTTTCCCAAAATCGTTTTAAAACTATCTCCACTGAAAATCGAAACTATCAGTGAACTCATCACACTAATCCCACCAGATATAAACCCTGCCATTGCAGCTGCCTTAAATCCTATACCAAGTGCTGCTAAAAATGAGCCACCTGTCAATACGGTTAAAACAGCACCAATAACAATACATATAGCGCCTATAACCAACTCTTTCCAATGCTCCTTACACCACTCGCCGACTTTTTTGCAGCCGTCTTCGAATTTCTCCCAACGGCTTTTTTCACATTCGGGCTTCATGTAGTAGTACTCGTCGTAAAAATCGTCTTTGCTCTCAATAATAGTCAGAGTTTATACAGTTGTATTTTACTACAACTCCTAATAGTATAATTATAATGTGCAGACAATTACATTGTAATTTTTGTCCCAAAGACATATACGCATCTCCTGCACATTGATAAGCGTCAGGATTTTTTGGAGCAAGCCTAATTGCCTCGTTTGCTAAATGAAGAGATTCGTTGTTTTGGCTGTTTATGAACGCAAAATGTGAATCTGCTAAAAGCTGTGAAACTTTTTCTTGGTTGCTTGGCAATTTTACACCTCCGTAAGTATATTGGTTAAAGATTCATTAATGGCATCATTATTTCCCAATATACTTCCATATCGGATACTTCAAGATTTTCTATGTCATCTTCCCCATTGAGGAATAGTGGTACTTTGTAACCCACACATTTATTGTGAGGCAAAACAAAATTGCCATTTGCCTCAAACCATTCATTGAAGAACTCAGACGCCAAGCAAGCGTCATGATATTGTGGTATCTCACTATCATGAAAATTCACAAAGTTTTCTTCTGTATTAAGTATCTCTCCTGTACCTGGTTCAAATATCAAAACTACATCTCTTTGCGTATCAAGAGCAAAAATTCTTCCCAACCAGTCATACCCAAAGACACTTATTTGATTTTTGTATTTTGGAAATGATTTTTTAACTATATCATTCCATTTCGGTATACTTTTTTCATCAAAAATTCGATACATACCATTTAGGAAAGATTTTCCCCCATCGTTTTTAAAAATTGTTCACTACTCTCAAAATCATATTGTTTTTCCTCTTTTACAAAATCCAAAAATTTTCTAAACATATTTTTCTCCTTATTTCATACTGAAATCATCATTAAGATATTTGTTAAGTATCGATAACCCACTTTCAAAAATCTCCCAGCATTTATGTTTTTCATCAACATTGAAACTAGGATGATATTCTTCATTTTTCAAAAGTTCCAAATTACTTCCATAGAACAACTTGTTATAAATATCGATGATTTCTTCATCATTATAGTCTCCTATAAATTCTTCATTTAGCGATTTTGATAAATCACTAAAAAAATGCCATATATCTATCAAAATTCGACAATTTTGCGATATTTCCACATTATTTATTAACTCGATAATTTCAGATAGATCAAAAACTGTTATTCCCTTTTCAAAAATAATATGTTCTTTATCCGCAAATGTATTTGCTTCTTCGACACTAAAAAAAACTAACAGTTGTTGATCAAAAAGTAAGAAACCATCTTCATCATTGCTATACCATATCAAAAAATAAGTTAATCCATTATAAATGATTTTTGTCAAATAATATTTTGCCATAACTTTGCTCCTATTTTTTGGGATTAGTAAAGGCTCTGTCGCCATATTTTTTCAACCTATTATAATCAGATTTAGGACCAGTATCATAATTGCCTTTACCAAATGCTTCATCACATAAACGTTTTGCAAAATCTTTTCCAGATTCATTTATACAAGGACGTTCACCTTTAAATCGGCTAGGAATGTCTGTTGCTTTCTCTTTCCCTGTCCCAGATTTAGGAATTTTATATTCTTTCCCAGCATTATGAACAAGAATATTGTTTTCTCCGACATAATAAGTATGGAAATCTTCTACCTGAAAATTATACACCTTAACAGAATCATCTGTCAACTCAACATCAAAATTTTCAACTAAAAGAACATTTCCGTTTACATCAAGAAGTTTATCGCCAACAAGCAGCTTACCAGCCTCAACAAACCCTCTACATTGTACATAAAACGGGTGCGTTTCAGTTGAAGCAAGTACACTTACAGTTCAAATCGGTGTACCTGCAAAATCGTTGATAAAAATGTTCTGTAAATAGTAATTATATTATATTTTCAAAGGATTCTAAAGGTCCGTATAATGTATCTTCATAATACAATAGAACAATATTGTTATTTACAATAAGAAGCACATCTGAAGGATAACAAAAATCCGACCATTTTTCACAAAAAATAGATGCTGTAATGCTTATTGCTGAAGTATGATCATATAACAATGTTACTTTGTCTGAAATACTTTTTTCGAATAAACTCATTAATTTTTGTTGAGTTACTCTCTCCATTGATTCATCGCCCCAACCACAGTCACCTATGAAAACAGTCAGTTTATGATCAATCATCATTTGAACATATGAACTTTTTTGAAGTATTTCATTATCGCATATACTATTCCAAATTTCAACTGCTTTGTTTTCATTAACAACATTCATTTCTGATAGCTGCTTTGGAGAGAATAGCGCATAATTTTCGCTTGTATATCTCCAAGCATATTTAAATTCTTTTATATCCATATCTATTCCTCCCAAAATATATGTCCTGCAGAGCCATTATGTTTTCCCTTTACCCAATCATGATAACAAATATGTGGCATGTTATATTCATTATCAATAGGGTGAATTTGATAATTAGATTTTGGTGCATTTGTTGCATATGTTTCTGCTTTAGGCAAATCAGGCATTGCTTCATTTATAAGTTGTTCCGCTTGCTGTCTATTTGAAGCAATATAATTGTTTCCTTTTTTTCTAGCAGATCTTAATTCTTTAACTGCTTGTTTCCAAGAAGGAGAGCCTGGTTTATCAACAATGGGAATTTTTTCTTCTCCCTTGGCGGTACGGACAGTCTTTGTTTTATATTCATTACTTGCATTATGTACCAACACGCTAAAACCACTAACGTGATATGTATGAAAATCTTCTACCTGAAAATTATACACCTTTACAGGTTTATCTGTCAACTCAATATCAAAATTTTCAACTAAAAGAACATTGCCATTAGCATCAAGCAGTTCATCCCCAATTTTAAGTTCGCCAGCAGTGACAAAGCCTTTATCTTTTACATAGAACGGGTGGTCAATTGTAGTGATTATTTCTTCGCCGTTCACAGTGAGATGAACAAGCGTTGTTACCTCTCTTATGTAGGTTTCAAGAACAGTTTTCGGAGAAGTTTCCATTGTTTCAGGGTCTGTTGAAATGACTTTATCTCCTGACTTTATCTTTTCTATGGCAAGCATTCCGGCAACCGCCGTGACAAGCGTTCCCGCCACAAAACATGACGGTTTAACTCCAGCTTGATTTGCGGCACTGTTAAAGCCTTTATTCATTCCGCCTGTAAATACAGCAACTCCGGCTATGCTAATCTGTGCAAATTGTAAATTTCTTCATTCAATTAGTTAAAAAGACCAAATTGATTTATCTCTTTCATTAAGCTTTTGCTCTATCTTATTTTCTATTATAAAAAAATATATGTCTTTAATAAAAAGCTCTAAAACTTCTTTTTGTACAATTGCGTAAAGGGTATTATTTTGTCTACTATTCTCACTTTTAACATCAAAATGTATTGAATCTATTTCGCAATCCGCAGAAAACTCACCTAAAAGCATTGTAAATAATGGATTATAACCTTTATAATTAATATATACATTCTTTAATAAATTATTATCAACAATCTTTATCCTTAAATCAATTTCGTCAAAAGCATAAATCTCATAGTTTTCTTTCTTTTCAATTTTGTACATATGATTACTCCTTAATAACTATTAAAATTTTCATCATAAAGTCCTACACATGCATCCATTGCCGGATTTGTTCTCATCGATGAACTGATAATTTGTTCTGGTGTCTTGCCACTAGAAATTAACGCATCATAAGACCTAGTTTGCATACGTTCTAAAGCAGCATTATATCCATTTTCATTTATAATATTTCCATCTAAATCGAGATAGGAATTTAACCTTGTTTGATTACGATAATCACAAATTGAACGTGCTATTTCTTCTGTAGAACATCCTTTATTTTTCATATCAGAAACTAAATCGCATATTGATCTATCATCTTCAATATACTGAATTCTTTTTTGCCTTGCACTTTCAACAAATTCCGGATCTGACCAATCCTCATTAGCGAAATTTTTCAAACTGCCATCTTTTTTGGGGTTATAGCCATACACTGCATTGAGATCTTCTTCAGCATCAGCTAATACTTTGGGATTATCACTAGGATTATTATCATAATGACCGTTACCATATTTTTCTGCATTATGAACTAATACACCTAATTCGCCAACATGATAGGTATGAAAAACCTCCACTTGAAAATTATACACTGTAGTGGGTTCGTCTGTCAACTTGACATCAAAATTTTCAACTAAAAGAACATTTCCGTTTACATCAAGAAGTTCATCACCAACTATTAGTTCTCCTGCTTTGATAAAGCCTTGATTTTTTACATAAAACGGGTGGTCAACAGTTGTAACGATTTCTTCACCGTTCACAGTGAGATGAACAAGCGTTGTTACCTCTCTTATATAGGTTTCAAGAACAGTTTTCGGAGAAGTTTCCATTGTTTCAGGGTCTGTTGAAATGACTTTATCTCCTGACTTTATCTTTTCTATGGCAAGCAAACTAACCGCCTTGGCATTACCTAAAAATTCACCTGCCGCTCCAAGTCCGCCAAAACCTAGTCATGCGATGTGTAGAACATCTTCTAATCTAATTTAATCTGAAATAGCAGGTGCTCTTTCCCTTGCCCTCTTTTTTTAGTTCTCCTGCGGCAACAAGTTTTCTTAGTGCACCTTCGATAGAACTGTCACTGAGAGTAGGACAGAGTTCCCTTATATCCTGCTTGTTAAATCGTCCTATTTTGCTTTTGCTTGCCATTCTGACCATCTCAAGTGCAGGCAGTTTTTCTTGAACAAGGGATGTACGCTCTTCAAAATCTTTATACGATGCAAGTATCGTGCCTAAAATGTATTTTATAAATGGCAAAGCATCCTCTTTGCCCTCGTGCCAGCCCATCTGCGACTGACTCAGAGCACTGTAATACAGATCTTTGTTCTTAGAGATCTTTGCCTCGAGCGATATATATTTGCCAATGTAAAAGCCATTCTGATACAGCAGAAGAGTAGTAAGCAGACGGCTCATTCTTCCGTTGCCGTAATTAAAAGGGTGTATACAGAGAAAATCGTGGATAAATATAGGAATAATTATAAGCGGCTCAACCTCCAAATTACCGATAACACGATTGTACTCTTCACATATCCTGTCAAGTGCCTCAGATGTTTCATTTGGCTCGAGCGGAGTAAACAGTATTTCTGTATGTCCATCGGGGTAAGCCGCACTGATATAATTCTGCACGCTTTTTGTTCTGCCAGCAAGCGGATTGTTCATATGACTATAAAGCATTTTGTGAAGCTGCAGAATATAGTTCTGAGTTATCGGAATAGCGTCAAAGCTTTCGTGTATAACGTTCAGCACGTCTCTATACCCTGCGATCTCCTGCTCGTCACGATTTCGAGGAGTAGTCTTTTCTTCGACCAACTGTTTGATCCTCGTGCTTGTTGTTACGATACCCTCTATCGCATTTGAAGCTTCGGTACTTTGAATTTTTGCTATCTCAACAAGCTTCTCCATCTCTTGCGGACGCTGTTTCAGATACTGTTCCTGTTTTCCAGCCTCTTTGTATATGGCCGCTATAAGTCCGAGAATATAAGAATACCACTTTTGTTCTTTAAAAGCAGAGTAATTAAAACTTCTCATTTCCTTACCTCCATTAATTTCCCTTAAATTATAATATAAAATAATGGAAATGTCAATAGAATAAGCAAATTTGTCCTTAGTATTATGTGTGAAATAAGGGAATATATCAAACAGTATCCCTCTACTGTATAAAAGAGCTGATTTCTCGACTCTTTTGGTATCTATAGCATTGGGGAGCATATTCGTAATTTTATATCATAAATTGTTTCCCGCATTTCTTGTTTTGGTTATGAAAAAAAGCACCTATCAGTGATAGATGCTAATGGAATTTGATAAATTTATATGGCTATTTCAACTTCCGTGTTGATAAATGTAAACTTTTTTAGAAAGTATGATATAATATAGTATTGCATTAAATAAAAATACGAATCCATACTTATTCAGTCTATGTCACCTTACCCCCTCAATAACGCCCTTATCCATTTCATGCACAGTATCGCACAGCACGGAGATGTCCTCCGCAGAGTGTGAGCAAATAAGGATAGTCTTGCCCTGCTCCTTGTATGAAAGTAGGTACTCACGCATTTCTTTTACGCCATCCTTGTCAAGACCATTGAAAGGCTCGTCAAGAATGAGTATCTTCGGGTTTTCCATGATAGCTTGAGCCAGACCAAGCCTCTGCCTCATACCAAGGCTGTATTTGCGGACGTGTCGCTTTAGTTCGGGATCAAGCCCCACCTGTTTCATACTGCTTTTTATCTCATCTTTACCTATCTTGTTGTTAAGCCCCGCAAGAAGTTTGAGATTTTTGTATCCACTGTAATACGGTATAAACCCAGGTGTTTCAATAATGATACCCAT
>ENA-OQEY01000110-OQEY01000110.1-human-gut-metagenome-genome-assembly--contig:-NODE-110-length-77026-cov-13.756969_pt1 | contig 77026 bp, 69 predicted proteins | sample MGYA00242801_ERZ504647 | MGnify/ENA primary metagenome ERZ504647 (study PRJEB26092, sample SAMD00036204) | human gut metagenome | host: Homo sapiens | study: EMG produced TPA metagenomics assembly of... | reverse complement strand
GAACACAGAAGTTAAGCTCACTTGTGCCGAAGATAGTTCGCTGGAAACGGCGCGTGAAAATAGGTAGTCGCCGACTTTTATATGGCCCGTTGGTCAAGCGGTTAAGACAGAGGCCTCTCACGCCTTTAACATCGGTTCGATTCCGGTACGGGTCATATTTGCACCTCTAGCTCAGTTGGTAGAGCAACTGACTCTTAATCAGTGGGCCCAGGGTTCGAGTCCCTGGAGGTGCACCACAATAACAAAATCCGAACTTTTTTCCGATAGGAGAAGGGTTCGGATTTTTTGTATTCTATGGGAGAAAAATTTCCATTGACTGTACCGAGGTTGAGGATGCACTGGATGTGACCATGGCGCAGCAGACGGAACTGGACTACCTTATCTACAATGACCCACTGGACTATGCGGATTTGATTCTGAACGGCGACCCGAAGGAATATTTGAAGAATGTGTCCGGTAGTTGTACACTAGAAGATTAAAAAGTAATTGTCTGTCGAACAAAAATATTCGGCAGACAATTTTTTCATAGATTTAGAAGTACTGTCAGTTCCAACCATACAAAAACGTTGGGTTCAACAGGTGAATCTTTGCACCGGAAAAATCAAGGATCCTCTCATCGCGCATCCGGCACAGCTCACGGGAAAGAGCACTGCGGTCCACACAGAGAAAATCTGCCAGTTCTGTCCGGGTGTAGGGCAGACTGTAACAGCCTTTTTCATCGGGTGTCAAGGTTTGAAGATAAATCTTCAGACGATCTCGAAGCCGTTTTTGTGCTAAAATACGCACTTTGGTGTTAAAAAAGAGAAGCTGCTGCGCCATATCCTGCATAAGATTTGCTGTGACTTGCATCCGGCAGGGACAGGTCAGCGTTTTTTGTGACAGCAATGCGCTGAAATCCAGCTGCATTACGGTACAGCCCGAACTGGCACGCAGACAGACCGGACTTGCCGTCCAGCCAGTACAGGCCAGTTCTGCACCAAATACTTCTCCGGGACAAAAACGGCAGATGCTGATTTGATTGCCATTTTCATCATAAAAAAATTCTTCTATCGTGCCATCCAGCAGAACACCCGTATTGTGGCTCTGCTCACCCAGCTCGACGATGTGCGCACCACGAGGATATTCACGGACAGTCGCATTCAAGCAACGAAGGACTTCCCTATATTTTCGTGGCTGGATGCCGTTGAACATGCCGCATTGCTGTAAAATTGAATAATATTGCTCCATCTTAAAATTTACTTTGCCGTTGCCATAACAACGGACACTCCGAGGTAGTTGTGTTAAACTCTTGGTTAGAGGCGTCTAATTAAAAGGCATCATTATTATACGGTATAAAGTTTGAAATGTCAAACCCTATAACGTTCAGGGTTGATATCGAAGGAGTGACACAATGCTTTCGTTGGGAATAGATATCGGTACATCAACGGTCAAGTTGGTGCTGTTGAAAAATCAAGAAATTGAAAAGCAGTGGATGGCGGTGCATCACGGCAACCCTTTTGTCTGCCTGAAAAAGGGTCTTTCCACGTTGGAACTGGCGATGGATACTCCGTTTTCACTCTGTGTGACCGGAAGCAACACGGAGGCTCTGCTGGAGCAAGATTCAGCCATTCCCTCTTTAGGCGATATCCCAGCTATCGTCGAGGGTGTGCGCTGGATCATTCCGCAGGTGGGTTCGGTCATTGAAATTGGCAGTCAGGGCGCGCGATTCATCACGGACTTGCAGAGCCGCGCACCTCAGTTTTCAGTCAACGAACACTGCGCGGGCGGTACAGGTTCGTTCTTTGAAGACCAGATGTCCCGTGTGGGCTGCAGGCTGGGAGATTACTCTTCGCTGGTAGAGCAGGCACAGAGTGTTCCGCGCCTTTCCGGTCGGTGTGCGGTCTTTGCCAAAACAGATATCATCCACCGCCAGCAGGAAGGCGTTTCCACGCCGGATATCCTGTTGGGGTTGTGTTATGCCATGATCCGGAACTATAAGGTGACCATCGTGCGGCGGCTTCCGGTCTGTAAACCTGTAGTATTCTGCGGCGGTGTTACCTGCAATGCAGGCGTGATCCGAGCCATCCGGGATGTGTTCGGCCTGAGTGAGGAAGAACTCATCGTTCCGGAGTTTGCCCGATATGAAGCGGCTCTTGGTGCTGCACTCAAAGCATCCGGCTCGTTCACGTTACGTCAACTGAATGATTCTCTGGACCGTACACTAACAACACACCACACGGTCGGAACATTGCCCAAACTGGAACTGCGCCCCGGCACGAGCCTTGCGGAGCCAAACGCTACCGAGATCATTCCAGAAAGCGGCTGCGCATTGGGCATCGACATCGGTTCTACCAGTACCGATCTTGTTCTGGTCGGTGCTGACGGTGAACTGGTAGACTTTCAATATCTGCGCACCGCAGGTGACCCGGAAGGAGCTGTCCGCAAAGGCCTTGCAAGTATTCGTCAGCGGTTTGGCGATATCCAATTTACTGCAGTCGGTGTGACCGGTTCTGGACGAGAGCGCGTCGGCAAACGCATCGGAGCAGATGTTGTCCGGGATGAGATCACTGCGCAAGCCAAGGGAGCTGCTCATTGGGTGCCGGAAGTCGATACCGTGTTTGAGATTGGCGGACAGGATAGCAAATACATCAGCATCCAGAACGGTGAAGTTGTGGATTTTCAGATGAACAAGATCTGCGCTGCCGGTACCGGTTCTTTTGTGGAAGAACAAGCTGCCCGTATGGGCATCCCACTGGCGGAGTTTGGCCCATTGGCCTTATCCTCTGAACATCCGGCATCCTTGGGAGAACGGTGCACGGTGTTTATCGAAACGGCCATTGCGTCCGCTTCCGCTGAAGGTGTTTCACAGGCAGATATTGCAGCAGGCCTTTGTCATTCCATCGTACAGAACTATCTGCATAAAGTTGTTGGTTCTAAACCTGTGGGGCAGCACATCGTTTTGCAGGGCGGTGTCGATTACAACCCCGGCATTGTGGCGGCATTCCAATCCGCTTATGGCGACCGCGTACAGGTCAGCCCGGTCTTTTCTATCAGTGGTGCGTATGGCGTGGCTCTTCTGGCACAGGAAGCGGTGGGCGATGCACCTAGTCAGTTTGTGGGCTTCGACAGCCCTGCACAAGCCGCAGACGACAGCCGCAGCGCGGAGATCCAGAAGAACATTGACTTCTACAAGCAGGCGGACAAACTGCTTTTGGAGGGTTATACCGGTAAACGTGACCCACGTAAAAAGACCGTAGGTGTGCCTTTTGCGTTGATGATCCACAAATTCTTCCCGATGACGAATGCCTTCTTTACCTCGTTGGGCTTCAATGTCATCCTGACTGACCCCACCAGTGAGGAAACGATCCGGCTGGCTCAGCAGACCGCACAAGGGGAGACCTGCTACCCGGTCAAACTTATTTACGGCCATATGCAGCAGCTCATCGACCAAAAAGTAGATTATATCTTCCTGCCCACCATCCACACGATGAAGCACGAAAAGAGCCGTGTGAAACACAACTACGGCTGCGTCTATATGCAGACGGCAGCCGTATCCATTGCCAAAGCTCTGGACATTGAGAGCAAGGGCATCACCTTGCTCAGTCCGGTGTTTGACCTCGATTTTGGGCAGGAAGCTATGGCATCTGCAATGCTGGGACTGAGCAAGATTTTAGGAATCCCGAAACCGTTTTGTGCCAAAGCTCTGCTCAGTGGTGCCATGGCGGTGCGCCGCCATACCGCCGCCGTGGAAAAACAGGGCAAAGCTCTGCTGGCGACCCTGAGACCGGACGATAAAGTGTTGGTGCTCATCACCCGCAACTACGGCGTTTCCGACCCCATCCTGAACATGGGCATCCCGGAACTGCTGTTGGAACGCGGCTATAAAGTCATCACGCTGAGCCACCTGCCCGGTCATGCGCTGGACATCTCCGATGAATACGATAATCTTTATTATCCGTTCGGGCAGCATATCCTGTCCGGAGCAAAGCTGATTGCTCACCATCCGAACCTCTACGCTGTCTACCTGACGAACCACGGCTGCGGCCCGGACACCATGCTCTCACACCTGTTCAAGCAGGAGATGGGCGATAAGCCCTACCTGCAAATCGAAGTGGATGAGCATTTTTCCAATGTGGGTGTCATCACTCGCATTGAAGCGTTCCTGAACAGCTTGCAACACCGCCCGGCGGTGGCTCTGCCGACAGATTTCAACATCGAGCAGGTCGATATTCACCCCTGTCGTCTGGCACAGACACCATCCCCCAATGTGCCACTCTATCTTCCGGCGATGGGTGCTTATACGCCCTATCTGGCCGCATATTTCAAACAGCAAGGGGCAGACCCCTACGAGCTGCCGCACCTGACGGACGATATTCTGAGCCTTGGCCGAGCGGAGACGAGTGCAAAAGAATACCTGCCTTTCCCGGCACTGCTGGGCAGTATCCTTGCCGAGCGAAAAAACGACCAGATGCCTGCGCAGTTCCTGATTCCGCAGACGCAGGGAGCGGAAGCAGACGGTCAATACGCCCGTGTCATCCGTGCTGTGTTGGACCGCAGAAAAGAGCTGAATGCTCAACTGGTCAGCCCGATGCTGGAAACACTGCCCGAAATGGCGCAGAACTGTGACGCACTCTTCCGCGCACTGTTGGCGGGAGATATCCTCTATGCTGCTCCGGCAGATAAACGTGCAGACATGGCAGCACACTGGGATGCTCTGCCCGGCTGGGAGCAGCTGCACACCGCGGCGAGAGAGATCGGCGCACTTCCCGCAAAAGGCCGCCGCATTGCCGCTGTTGGTACGCCGCTCTGCCTGACAGAACTGGACAGCGGCGTACTTGCCGCGCTGGAAGCCGAAGGCGAACAGGTGCTTCGTTCCCCGCTCAGCGAGGCACTCTGGTTTCTGTGGAAAGACAATTTGGATGAAAACAAACCATCGGCTGGTTGGCTTGACCAGATGCAGAGGCAGATGCAGACCCTTGGTAATGAACTTGGAGCGCACAGTGCCTTTGCGGAAGACGCTGAAACACTGTTCCTCATTGCGGACTCTGCCTTGCCGAATTTTTCAGGCGGGAACGGTCGATATCGGTACGCCAAGGCCGTGGAGCTTTCTAGCCGTACCAATGCAGTGCTGACCCTTGCACCCCGGTATGAAAATACCGCTATGATTCTGGATATGCGCGGCCTGCACGATGCCTGCAGTGCCCCACTGTTCCAGCTTTCCCTTGATAACGACTGGGATGAAACTGCATGGAGCCGCCTGCGTTCGTTCCTCTACTACTGCTGAATCTGGCAGACGCAAAGAACCCGTCCGGTACGTCCGGACGGGTTTTTTGCGTCTGTTATGAAACAGAAAATCGCTTATTCGATGACCAGCAGCAGGCTCATTTTGAATTTGCCCTGTGCGGTAACGCTGTGCAGGCCGTTCTTATCGAAGCGGAAGCTTTCGCCTGCATTCAGTTCGTAGTCCTTGCCCTCGTAGCCAATGATGGCCTTGCCTTCGAGGGCGGTCAGGATGGCATTGCCGGGAGCGCGGTGCGGAGTCAGGCCGGTGCCCTCGTCAAAAGCCATCAGGACAAATTTCATGTTGTCTGCATGAGCGATGTCCAGATTGGCGATGCTGCCCTCTTCATAAGAAATGAGGTTCTTCAGTTCGGTGGGCTGGCCTGCCTTGATGATGTTGTTCATGGTAAAATTCTCCTTTTTCAAAATGATTTCGGTATAGATCATTCCACTGTCGGTTTTTGTGCCGCACAGTGTTTTCGGCGGTACATACAGCACTTCTCCGGGTTTGACAGACACTTCCTGCCCATCGACTCCCAGAAGAAACTTGCCGTTTCCCTCACCACCCAGATAAAGAGTGGTGCAGTCATAGTATTCCGGGGTAATAGAAGTGCCTGCGCCCAAGGAAAACCATGTTACCGGCACTCCATAGCCCAGTCCGGAAGGTCGGGAAACGGTCATAGCGTCCCGGATCGGGCGAACCTGGGAAAGTGTAAAAGGGACATTGTTCATACAGCAGTTTCCTCCCGCAGAGCAACCGGAACGATGCTGCGCACCGACCGCCCCTGATAATGCAGTTCATCCACCAGCACCTGAACATCAAAAGAATACGAGATGTTCTCCTCGTTCAAGATCTCCGCAGCTGGACCGTAGAAAAATTCGCCTTTGCGGTTCAGCATCAGGGCTTCGTCCGCTACGCTCATGGCATTGGTGGGATAGTGGGTATTCATGATGGCACTGATGCCGGATTCATGCGCCAGCCGCTCCACCATATTCAGCACTAAGATCTGATTGTGGAAATCCAGACCGGTTTCCGGCTCGTCCAGAATGATGAGCTTCGGCTCATTGATGAGGGCACGGGCAATGAGCACCATTTGCAGTTCACCGCCGCTCATCCGGTTGAAGTCTTTGTTGGCAAGACGGGTGATCCCCACCCGTTCCATCATGGCTTCCGCCATTTCGATTTCCTCTTTGCCGGGTTGCTGAAAGGCTCCGAGATGCGCACTGCGCCCCAGCAGAACCATTTCCAGACCGGTGTAGGAAAAAGCGAAGCCACGGGACTGCGGAATGTAGGAGATAGTGCTCCAGACATCCTTCGGCTTGAGGGTGTGGATATCCTTCCCGTAAAGCAGAGTCTTGCCGCTGTGCCATGGCAGCAGACCGATCATGCACTTGAGCAGGGTGGTTTTACCAATGCCGTTTGGACCAAGAATCGCAAGGATGTGGCCTTCTTCCAGGCTCAAATTGATGCTTTCGAGAATCACAGGCTGCTTCGGGTAGCCGAAGCAACCGTTCTGCACTTCTAAGATCATTGCAGATTGCTCCTTGTTTTATTCAACAGAGAAATAAACGCCGGTGCACCGATGATAGCGGTGAGGATGGAAAGAGGCAGCTCGATGATGCTGATGCTGCGGGACAGGGTATCGATCAGGATCATAAAGCTGGCTCCCAGACTGAGACTGAGGGGCACCACATAACGGTTGTTGCTTCCAACCAGCATCCGGGATGCGTGCGGGATCAGCAGACCAATCCAGCCCACCTGACCGCACATGGAAACGGCTGAAGCCGTGACCAGCGTAGATGCAACAATAAACAGCATCCGGGTCTGTTTGATGTTGATGCCGCTGGTACGAGCCTCGTCATCACTCAGTGAAAGGATGTTCAGCCGCCAGCGCAGCAGATAGATGATGATGATTCCAGCAACGATAAGTGGGCAGCCAATCAGGATCTTTTGGTAACTGGCACTGGTAAAGCTGCCCATGAGCCAGTAGGTGATCTCCGGCAGCTTGTCCTGCGGATCGGCAGTATATTTCAGCAGCGAACCCAGTGCGTTGAACAGAGAGGATGCAATCGTGCCGGCCAGCACCAGATAAACCATAGAACGCCCATCACTCTTGCCTGCGATTTTCAGAGTAAAACAGACGGAAATCAGGCCAAAGACCAAGGCGATGAGCTGCGTTTCCAGAATACTGCAAGACAGGATAATAGCAAGAATTGCACCCACACAGGTGCCGCTGGTTACACCCAAAATATCCGGTGTGGCAAGCGGATTGGAGAATAAGGATTGATAGGTATTGCCTGCACAAGACAGACCTGCGCCGACGATGATGGCCATCAGAATGCGGGGCAGCCGCAGATTGATGACGATGGAGTAGTTCTGTACATTTGAGGTGCTCTCACCCGTCAGAGCAGTGCGCAAAGCCGAAAGGACTTCGCCTATCGGAACACTCATTCGCCCAAAGCACAGGCAGATGAGTGCGGTCACAAGGGGCAAAGCAAACATCAATACCACAGCCAGAGGAGTGAACCGGCCTTTTTTGATCCAGATGGTATCTTTCATCAGTACAGCAGCATTTCCTCCAACTCGTCATCTGTCACATCGTAGCCGTACCATGTCTTGTAATATTCCTTGATGGTATCGCCCAGCGGATAATCGGCAAAAGCATCCGGGTAGGTGTTGCAGGCCAGCCATGCCAGCACCAGCGGAGCATCCGGATTCGGGGTAAACCAGTTCCACATACCGAGGGCCGTATTGTAGACACGGCCATTCTGTACTGCGGTCAGGGTGGAGAAGTCAGCACCGTCCACATTCCCGCTCAGCACGTCCTCGGTGCGCAGGGGCTGCAGGCCGGGACCATCCAAGAAAAGAATATCGGGATCCCAACTATAAATCTGCTCCATGCTGGCCTGTGCAAAGCCAGTGGCTTCCAGTGCCTTGTCCGTTACGCCCAGACGCTTCATCCAGTAGGTTCCAAAGGTGCCCTGACCGGATACCTGCGGCACACCGTCTGCATACTTCCACAGAATCAGCGCACTGGGGCGATCCGTTTGAGGAATTTCCGCAATACGGGCTTCCACATCGGTCACGATCTCATCACCGGCAGCAACAAAGGCGTCGGTCTTGCCCGGCTCGTTGAAGATCTGCTCCAGCAGCTTCAGCCACTCTTCGTAACGTTCAATGGGATCAGCTTCCGTAGATGCGCCCACGGTAGCGAAACCGATGGAGGGGATTCCGCTGGCCTTCAGGATTTCGGCATGGGAGGAGTTGCCAGCATTGTACAGGATAACATCAGGGTTCAGCTTCATGATCTCCTCGATGTTCAGGTCGCTCTGAGCATAGACCGTATCGCTGGACTCCAGAAGCTCCGGAGCGATATTCTTCAATACAGTGTCAGAAATGACCGACTTGAAAGAGCCGCAGTAACCCACGATGTAGGGAGCACTGCCCTCAAAATAAGCCATGTAGGTGGACAGGATTGGAATCTGGTCGATGACGACACGGGTGACCTTATTAGGCACTTCTACTTCGTTGCCGCCGTGGTCTACGACGGTATGGGTACCGGTCTCATCCATAGATGCGGCAGAGGAAGTTGCTTCGCTGGATACAGCGGAAGAAGCCACAGAAGAAGCCGTGCTGCTGGAAGAAGAACCGCAGGCGGCCAGAACACCGGCTGCACTTACAGCAGCCATGGCAGTGATAAACGAACGACGAGAAATCTTTTTCATGGAAAACTCCTTTGATAAATCAATGGTTCTTTGGTTGCGGCGGTTAGTTAGTAATAACCAACTGCAGAGGATTTTATCAAATTCACTTTCCTTTGTCGGTTGCTATGGCAACGGCAGCGCAAATTTATGTGATGGTAAAAATAGCAACAAAAACAGGGTGCGCCCTTGAATAGGACGCACCCTGCCATCGCAATTCACGATTTGATTCGTTGATAACAACCGTGAATTGCATATCGTAAATCGGTCGTTGGGAATTGCACTGCTTGAAAAACTTGCGATTAAGACCACAGACAACAGCGATATGTACAGCAGGGAGTTCCCCGTCGGAAACGCTCTGTTTTTCTTCATATCTGCTCAGCTTTGCTGCCGGAGCTATGCTGTATGTGGTGGTGGAGGAACTGATTCCGGAAATGTCGCAGGGACAGCACTCCAACGTTGGCACGGTGTTTTTCGCGGTGGGCTTCAGCGTGATGATGGTGCTGGACGTGGCACTGGGGTGATGGTTGGGGGACGGAAGCGAAATTTCTTTCAAAATCTCCTAAAATTCCTAAACTTCTTGACAGAGGAGACGGCAGGGCGTATTATTTTGGCAGAAGGACCGCTGAGAAGCGGCTTTTTATAAGACTGAAAGTTAGCTTTACCTAACTTATGACTCTGCCCTATACGAAGAAATATATCTCTTCTATTTACAGGTGGAAAATAAATAGAGAAGGAGCGTATCAGGATGAAGATCTACCATTTTGGTGCAGAGGATGCCCCGGTGCTGTTGCTGCTGCCGGGCACCTGTTGCCATTGGAAAAGCAATTTCGGTGCGGTGATCCCGCTTCTGGCTGACAGCTTCCGGGTGCTGTGCGTCAGCTACGATGGCTTTGATGAGACTGAGCAGACCGAATTTCCCACCATGCTGGAGGAGACTGAAAAGATCGAGGCCTACCTCAAGACCCACTGCGGCGGTCACATCCGGGCAGCCTACGGCTGTTCTCTGGGCGGTTCCTTCGTGGGGCTGCTGGCGGCGCGGCAGAACATCCACATGGACTACGGCATTCTGGGCAGCTCCGATCTGGATCAGGCATCGCCGCTGGCGGCAAGATTGCAGACTGATTTTCTGTTGCCATTGATCTACCCTGTGGTGCGGGACGGAAAGATTAAGGCGAAATTTCTCCAAAAGCGTCTGGACAAGTGTGCTGAAGAGTCGGGGGATTATGTCAAAGCCTTTCTGAAAATGTTTGGCGATGCCCGCCCTTATGTGACCATGCAGAGCTGTAAAAATCAGTTCTGCTCCGATCTTATCACTCCGCTGCCGGATAAGATCTATGTGCCCGGTACCGAGATCCATATTTTTTACGCCCTGAAAATGGGTGCAAAATATCGTGCCCGGTATCAGCAGCATTTTGCACATCCTGTTCTCCATGAGCAGAACTTGCAGCACGAGGAATTGCTGGCCTGTCACCCGGAGCAGTGGGCGCATCTGGTAAAAAGTATTGCATTGTGAACGGTAAAACGTATCTGGAGCAAGCAGGATTTTGTCAGATCCAGAACCACAAAAATAAAAAGGGCTGGCTGTGCATCACAGCACAGAAATGAGGTGCGATCATGTCGAAAAAGGCAACGGAATTTCAAAGAAAAGCAATGAGCTGGATGTACCGGGGCAAGGAGATCTTCAAGCCTTTGAACACCGGCTGGATCGACGAGAATGTTGCCTGCGTGCGCGAATGGGTGGCGAACATCTTCTTCTACCGCAAAGGCGATACGACCATTATGGTCGATGCGGGATATAACTACGACCGCCTTGCCGAAAAAATGGGCTGGCTTGGGATTGATCCGAAGTCGATACACCATATTCTTATCACCCATCAGGACACCGACCATGTGGGTGCGGTGGAGGCAGACAGTCCGGGGCTGTTCCGAAATGCGAATCTGTACATCGGTGAGATCGAGAACCGGTATCTGATCGGAGAAGCACGCCGCAGGGTCATTTACCACCTTTATAAGCTGCCGCAGGTGACGATCAACAATGAAAAAGTGCTGCTGCACGACGATGAGGTCATCGACATCGACGGGATCAGGATCGAGTGTTTTCTGGTTCCCGGTCATACATGGGGACATATGGTCTACCTCATTGACGATAAGTACCTTTTTACCGGCGACACGCTGTGGTTTGGCGCGGACGGCGGCTACAGCTTCATTTCCTCGCTGGCGGAGGACAATAAGCTGGCTGTGCAGTCACTGGCGGAGCTGGAGCGGAAACTGCGCGCACGTGGGCTGCATCCATATTTCATCACCGGTCACACGGGATGGACGGACAATTTTGCCTTTGCGTTTGCCCACAAAGACAAGAGCTGTTCACCATTCAAAAAACGAGTACACGACCCATCGGCACCCTATGATGCCTACGACGAATCGGACGACACCGAAGAAAATGCAAAGAGCGGTTTTCTGAAAGGCGTGGGAAGATGAAGGACAGTGAATTACAAATTGACCGTAGCTGCCATGTGCTATATTCCAAACCCTGCAAAAAGGAAATTCTGGCGAAAATCACTCTGCACTATCCGGAGGTGGAGCGCGAGGCGGTCTGGGAGCAGGTGCAGCTGAGATACGCAGAGCTTCTTTCCAAGTGGCGCACCGACCTCGGCGGTAAAAAGAATTTTCACAACGGCGTAGGCGGCACCTACGACTGCATCGCCATCATGTGCTTTTACGATGTGTGCCGGGATGTGGTCACATTCCGCGAAATGGAAGAGATCGAAGAAAATCTGATCCTGCCGTCCTTCCGGAAGCTGCGATTCGTTGACATCAACAAGCCATTCTGGAAAAAGCTGATGTATCGGGCATTCAGCACCGCCCAAAAGCACTGTGACACATGGCATGATTACGAGATGGATGTTGCGCCTTACGAAAACAGCAAGCCCATCTATTATGAATTTACGGCGTGTCCGGCGGCGGAATTTGCCAAGCGGTTAGGATTTGCGGACATTATGCCCGCCCTGTGCAATGTGGACTATGCGTCCATGGAACTGCTCCATGCCAAGCTCGTGAGGACAACCACCTGTGTGGACGGCTGCCGATGCGACTATACCATCTGCGGCGATAAGGATCCATACGTAAAGGAACATCCCGAATACCGGGATGAAAACGGATACAGGAGGAATAAGTAATGCTTTTACAGGTGATTCTGGAAGGTCTTGGGTTGGGAGTTCTGCTGGTTCTGATCTGCGTTGCGGGCATCCGTAAGGGGGCTGTTGGGATGGTGCATCTTTACAGCCCGGCGGTGCAGCAGCGGTGCGTAAAACTGGGGCTTACAAGCCCGGAACGCATCCGACGCAACAGCCTGCTGTTCAAAGCAGTCTGCATTCCCGGCTATATCGGCTATGTGCTGGTCTGTGTCTATGGGATAAACGGTGCAAAGGGCTTTGTTCAGGGTTTCTGGCAGTTACTCGTCATCTTGTCCGTTATGAATCTCATGGACCGCCTGTTGGTTGACGGCTATTGGGTGGGGCACACGAACGCATGGACGATCCCCGGAACGGAGGATCTGAAGCCCTACATTACTGCAAAAGACAAGCAGAAAAAGTGGCTGTTCGGTACGGTAGGTATGGCAGCCATAGCGATGGTGCTGGCGGCAATAATGACTGTTTTTACTCACTGAGGGAGGAACCTATGAAATACAAAATCGAGAAAAACACCGTGCAGGAGACGCTGATCCTCCCACTGTATTCCCGGAAGTTGTGCACCGAACTGTACCCAAACCTTTATCGGGACGAAACAGCGGTTCGGCTGCTCGACCAGATCGACTACGACTTTTCAGAGGCAGAGAAAAATGCCCGCAGTCTGATGCAGCGCTTTGGTGCGCTGGAGGTCGCCATGCGGCAGAATGACCTTGCCTTTGAGGTGCGGGCGTACCTGAAAAACCACCCCTGCGCGGCAGTGGTCAATCTGGGCTGCGGGCTGGATAACACCGGCAGAGCCTGCGACAACGGCAGGTGCAAGATCTACAATCTGGACTTCCCGGATGTGATCGCCTTGCGGCAGCAGCTGCTGCCCGCCGGAGAGCGGGATCAAAACATCCCCTGCGACCTGAAAGACCCCGCATGGTTTGACAAGATCGATGCCTCCGGCGGGGCGGTATTCTTTGCCTCCGGGGTGTTCTATTACTTCCTGACGGAGCAGGTCAAGGCGCTGGTGCAGGGGATGGCAGATGCTTTTCCCGGCGGGGTGCTGGTGTTCGATGCCGCCAACCGCACGGCGGTAAAGATGATCGCCAAAACGTGGCTCAGGACGGCGAAAATCAAGGATGTGGGAGCATATTTCGCGGTTTCGGATGCGAAAAGCGAGCTTTCCCCATGGGACAGCCGTTTGCAAGTATCCAGCAGGGGCTATATGATGGGCTACAACGACCTGAAAGACCCTTCCGTCAGCGGCTTTTTCCGATTTCTCGCCAAGATCGGGGACAACGGGATGAAAATGCAGATCGTGAAGATCGGATTTGGAGACAGACAATGAAATATGCCGGAATGCCCTTTGGAATGTGGGTGCTGTTTTCAGGCTCCTTTCAAAAGCAGCTGACCGCTGTGCTGGGCTATGATGCAGCCACCGCAAGAGCCATCACGAAAAAGGCGAAGCCGCAATACCGGCAGATTATTGCTGGTTTGCCGGAGTTTGAAAAGGCCGACCGTTTCAAAATGAATCTTGTCAACTGCGCCATGGTCGGCGCGTTCATCCTCTCCATGCCGCAACGTCCGGAGGTGGACAGGCTGACGGATTACTACGCAAGATCCATGATGACAAAGCCCATGCAGTGGTTCTGCCGCAAAAGCGGAAAAAGCAAGTTCACCCCAAAGGATATTGCCGCTATGAAAGCCACTGCCGCCCTGAAAGCCGCCGACCGCAACCCCTACTCGTGGAACATGGAATTTTACGAATACCCTGACGGCAGCGGCTACGAAGGACGCTTTACCAAGTGCGGCATCTGTGTGCTGATGAAGGAGCTGGGGCTGTACGACCTGACCCCTGCTTTGTGCCGTCTGGACTACACCATGAGCGAAGCGGGCGGCGTGACCGACTTTGTGCGGCAGTACACCCTTGCCTCCGGCGGACCCTACTGCGACTGCGGGTACAAAAAGAAGGGGTGACGGACGATGAAGGCGAAGGAAACCTATCTTTCCCGTGACTTTCGGGAGACTGCGGCGCAACGCTTTCCTGCGCAGGCAAAGCAGCTGAACGCCGCTTTTGATATGCGCCTGAATGCGCTGCTGGCTGAAAACGCGGGTGCAAGCAAGGAAAAGCAATACCACCTCAAGCGGCAGATCTTGCCGGGCATTTCGGCCTACGAGACCTTGCAGCGGGTCATGCCGAAAGAGGAGGCACTGCAAACCGTTCACGGCTATGTGGAGCGGCTTGCGAGAACGAGCCACAAACAGCTTGCCGCCCTGCTGCACATACCGGGGCTTTACCGCCTTGTTCCCGGCGTTTTCGTCAAATCCACCCGGAGCGTTTTTGGCCCGGCGGCGGGCTTTGTCCCAAAAGAACTGCAGACCGGTAACGGCGTCTGGCGTGTGGATATGATGAAGTGTCCCTATCACGACACCTGCACAGAATACGGCTGCCCAGAGCTGTGTCGCAGCTTTTGCGACAGCGATGACATCAGCTATACCGGGCTGCATCCGAAGCTGATCTGGGAGAGAAGCATGACGCTGGGGCGCGGCAATGACCGCTGCGATTTTTGCATGAAAACCATAAAATAGATGCACAGGAAGCGAAGAAAATGAAGAAAGAAGAAACGAAATAGTTCATCCGCTGGTGCATTCTTGGCGCAGTCGGATGCGGATTTATGGCTGCCGGGGACTGGTTGCTGGGCTGCATTCCGCTTCAGCAAACCGACACCGGCCTTTTCAACAGAGCCTACTATCTGTCCGGCTCCTATGGGCTGTGGAGGCCTGTGCTTACCGTTGGGCTGGGAGCGATCGGGGGCTTTCTCTATTACTTTGTGGTAAAAGCACTGAACGCGGACATCGACGAAAAATACAGAAAAACCCAAAACGTCCAGTTTCTGTGCGGGATATTCACCGTTGCGATCGTTCTGACTGTCCATACATGGGTGGCCACCATGGCATGGTTTGCCACCTATCTGGGGCCGCGTATCGGAGCAGAGATCCGCACGGTCATGTGAGCTTCATTGTTCAGGCGGAACGGTATCTTGATTTGATGAAAACATTTTTGCAGAGAAATGGAATTTGACAGCTCGCGTCTGCGAATCAGTAAGAAAAAGCGAATCTTCAGGAAAAGAGAATGGCTATGTATAAATCACTTTTTGATCTTTCCCCGGAGCAAACTGCTTCCACGGCGATGCCCCGCACCGTCGTGTTCTCCAACGGAACGGGGAGCGGGAGTATGACCATCTGTCCACTGTTTTTGGGTGCAGAGCTGTATTATAACGATATGCACCTTGCATTCTTTGAGGAAGCCACGGCACCAATGCGGAATGTCATTGAGATCAACCACTGCCGCGTGGGGCGTTACGAGTGCAGTTTTGGGGCAAATAGCTGCTGCTATCTGGCGGCAGGGGACTTTGCCGTCTGTGCAGCAGCGCGCAAAAAGTCGTCCTCCTGCTTTCCGCTGCGGCACTACCACGGCATCACCATCCTACTGGATCTGGATGCGATTTCGCCGGAAATGCGGAAACAAATGGAATGGTACGGCGTAGACCTTGATGTCATACGGCGGTACATCTGCACGGAAAACCGCTGCTGTATCCTGCGGTCAGAACCGACCATTGCCCATATTTTTTCAGAGCTTTACACAGCGCATTCTGTGCCGGACACCGGCTATCTTCGGCTGAAAGTGCTGGAGTTGCTGCATATTCTGACCCGGCTGAAAAACAGGGAAGATGTGCAGCAGACAGAGTATTTCAATCAGCATCAGGTGGAGTGTGTGAAGCAGGCTGCGGCTCTTCTCACGCAGGAACTGACAGTTCGCCGTACAATCGAACAGCTTGCACAGGAGGTCGGCCTTTCGCCTACGGCATTAAAAAGCTGTTTCAAAGGCATTTACGGAAGCTCGGTCTATGCGTATCAGAAAGAGTACCGGCTGCAGCTGGCACAGAAACTACTACTCGAAACCGATTGCACGGTTGCTGAAATCGCCCATCGGGTCGGGTACGAAAATCCGAATAAGTTTTCTTCTGCATTTCGGGAAGCAGCCGGCATGACGCCTACGGAGTATCGGAAGATGCGTCCGATTGGATAGATTCTGTCGATTTGGTTCTTGCGCAGAAAGTCCGGTTCCAGTAAAATCAGTATCGCGATTAGTTGAAACTAACGCCGATATTCTGATTTTGTGGAGGAAATTGATAATGCGTTTGATGAAAAGAATTCTGAGTGCAGCTGCTGTGCTAGCTCTGTCTGCTTCTCTTCTGGTTGGCTGCAGCAGCGGCACGGCGAGCTCTGTTCCCGTTTCTGCAAGTTCTGCCACAGAAAGCACTGTTTCTTCCGTAGAAGAGACCGCCTCTTCTGCTGTGGATGAAAACGAAGCTGCCGCTGCACAGCTGCTGAACGACCTAACGGGCAGCTATCAGGAACTGTGGCCGGTGATTCTGGCGGACGAATATAAGCAGACATGGCTGGATGTTTGTACCGCTCTCGTGGGCGAGGACAATGCCGAAGCTGCTTTTGAGAAGCTGTCCTCTATGGTGACAGGTGATGTTTACGGCGAGGATGCCGTCGAGGCCTATGCAAACGGCGGCGGTGCCTACTTCTGCGGCTTTACCAATAGCCTCGCGACCTTGACCTTCGATGGTGAAACTTCTACCATTTCCGGCACCGATAAGGACGGCAATGTGCTGTTCTCCCATACCTATCACTACATTGGCATGGAGCCTGTGCATGGACTGTATGAGTTTGAAAGTGATGATGCCGATTCCGGCGAGTTCACCTACTTTTTCCTCGCGCCAGACACCAGTGCGGAAACCTACCACATTGAGTTTCGCTATGGTTCGGATGCAGAAGCTCTGAGCCAGTACGATGCAGGCGAATATGCTTACTGGGTGGCATCTGGCATTTCTACGGATTGCGACCAGACTATGATCGACAACTGCATTGAGCTGTTCTGTACTGAAAATCTAGCAGGTTAATACGCAGAATGTGCTGTGGAGCAAAAACGCCACGGCACATTTTTGCATAAAAATTATTTGAAGGAGGTCTTTCCGTGAAAAAACAGTCCGATCTTTCCCGGCTGATGGGCTACGCCGGGAACTACCGATATTTCACCTACGCTTCATGGGTGCTGTCTGCGGCCAGTGCACTGGTGGCACTGGTGCCCTTCGTATACATCTGGAAGATCCTGCGGGATGTGCTGAACGCAGCGCCAAACTATGCGCAGGCGGTGAACATCCCCCATTACGGCTGGATGGCAGTGTTATTCGCGGTGCTGTCTTACCTCATTTACATTGCGGCACTGATGTGCTCCCATCTGTCGGCGTTCCGGGTGGCGACCAATCTGCGGCTGGCGGTGTCGGAGCATTTGGCGGTGCTGCCGCTGGGCTTTGCCGAGAACTTCGGCAGCGGCAAGCTGCGTAAAATCATCCATGAGAGCACCGGAGCCGCCGAAATCTATCTGGCCCACCAGCTGCCAGACCAGTACAACGCCATCGCCACCCCGGTGGGGCTGCTGGTTTTGCTGCTGGCGTTCGACTGGCGATTGGGTCTGCTGAGCCTTGCGCCGGTGGTGCTGGCATTTCTCATCATGGCGACCATGACCGGCAAGCGGATGGCTGAAAAAATGCGGCAGTACGGCAACGCCTTGGAGGCTATGTCCAATGAGGCCGTGGAGTACGTCCGGGGTATCCCGGTGGTCAAGACCTTCGGGCAATCGGTATTTTCCTTCAAAAAGTTCAAGACCACCATTGATGAGTATGAAAAGTGGGTCATCTCCTACACCAAAGACCTGCGCCTGCCCATGATGTTCTATACCGCTGCCGTCAACGGCGTGTTCGCCTTTTTGATCGCGGGCGGGCTGCTGTTCACGAACCACGGCGTCACCCCGGAGTTTCTGCTGAACCTGCTGTTCTATATCATCATCACGCCGGTGATCTCCCTGACCCTGACCCGTATGATGTACATGAGCGAGAGCAAGATGGTGGTGGCGGATGCGCTGGCACGCATCGACTCGGTGCTGGAGGCGGCGCCCATGCAGGTGCAGGCTGTTCCGCAACACCCGAAGGATTCCTCTGTCACGCTGCAGGATGTGCATTTCAGCTACGACGGAAAAACCGAGGTCATCAAGGGCGTTTCGCTGGAGATTCAGCCGGGTCAGACCGTGGCTTTTGTAGGCCCCTCCGGCGGCGGAAAATCCACGCTGGCAAACCTTGTCTGCCGATTCTTTGATGTGCAGAGCGGCAGCGTCCGGGTGGGCGGAGCCGATGTGCGGGAGATCCCCAAGGAAGAACTGATGGATACCATTTCCTTTGTGTTCCAGAACAGCCGCCTGCTCAAGGGCAGCATTCTGGACAACGTCCGTCTGGGCAGACCGCAGGCCACCGAAGCAGAGGTGCTGGCAGCGCTGAAAGCTGCACAGTGCATGGATATTGTGGAGAAATTTCCGGCGGGTATCCATACCGTCATCGGCACCAAGGGCGTGTATCTTTCCGGTGGCGAGCAGCAGCGCATTGCCATTGCCCGCGCCATGCTGAAAAATGTGCCCATCCTGATCCTGGACGAGGCCACCGCCTTTGCCGACCCGGACAATGAAGCAAAGGTGCAGGCAGCCTTTGCCCAGCTTGCCAAGGGCAAAACGGTGCTGATGATCGCACACCGCCTGTCCACCGTCGCCAACGCCGACTGCATCTATGTGGTGCAGGATGGGCAGATCGCAGAATCCGGCACAAAGGACGAGCTGTGTGCGCAGAATGGCCTGTTTGCCCGGATGTGGCAGGAGTATCAGGCGTCGGTGCAGTGGAAGGTCGCAAAGGAGGGATAAGGAATGATCGAAAAAATTCAACACGCTACAGCCAGCTCCCCGGAGGGCGCAAAGGGGCTTGTAAAGGGCGTTCTGGCCTGTGCGTTCCAGAACATGGCATTTATGCTGCCCACCGGGCTGCTGTATCTTCTGGTAAAAGACCTGCTGGCAGGTTCTACGAGCGGGAGAAGTACCTTTTATCTGCTGGGGTGCGTGGGCTGCTTTGTGCTGATTTTGCTGACCACATGGTTCCAGTACAACGGCACCTATTTTACCACTTATAAAGAGAGCGGCACCCGTCGCCTGACCCTTGCGGAGCGGCTGAGGAAGCTGCCCCTGTCCTTTTTTGGCAAGCGCGACCTTGCCGACCTGACCAGCACCATCATGGCAGACTGCGAGGTACTGGAAAAGGACTGCTCCCACTTCATCCCCGGTCTGTTCGGCTCCCTCATTTCCACGGTGCTCATTGCCCTGAGCCTGTTCGCCTTTGAGTGGCGGATGGCACTGGCGGCTCTGTGGGTCATTCCGGTATCCGCTGCCATCGTGGTGGGCAGCTATCGGGTACAGGATAAGGTGCAGGCCAGGACCATGGCTGCGAAAATGGCCTGTGCGGACGGCATTCAGGAGTACATCGAGACCCTCCGGGACCTGAAAGCCAGCAATGCGGAGCAGCGGTATCTGTCCGGCCTTTCCGACAAAATTCGGGCAGTGGAAAAGCAGTCTATTGTGGCAGAACTGGAAACAGCGCTGTTTGTGTCCTCCGCCGGCATGGTGCTCAAGCTGGGTATTGCGTCGGTGGCGCTCACCGGTTCGGTGCTGCTGGTGCAGGGCAGCATCGACGTACTGACCCTGTTTCTGTTCCTGATGGCGGCATCCCGGATGTACGACCCCATGCAGGGGGCTTTGCAGAATCTGGCGGCGGTCATCGCCATGCGTACCAATGTGGGGCGGATGAATGAGATTCTGGACGCTTCCCTGCAGACTGGCAGCGAGCAGCTGACCAATCAGGGCTGCGATATCGTGTTCGACCATGTGGGCTTTGCCTATAACTCCGGTGAAGCGGTGCTGCAGGATGTTTCCTTTACCGCAAAGCAGGGGGAGGTCACGGCGCTGGTAGGCCCCTCCGGCGGCGGAAAAACTACCGTTTCCCGGCTGGCGGCACGGTTCTGGGACTACCAGAAGGGCAGCATCACCGTGGGCGGCATGGATGTCTCCCGAATCGACCCGGAAAAGCTTATGAGCCTGTATTCCATCGTCTTTCAGGATGTGACCCTGTTTGACAACACGATCCTGGAAAACATCCGTCTGGGGCGCAAAGATGCCACCGACGAGGAGGTCCTTGCGGCAGCAAAGCTGGCAAACTGCGAGGAATTTGCCGAGAAGCTGCCGGACAAGTGGAACACCAACATCGGCGAGAATGGCTGCGCTCTTTCCGGCGGTGAGCGTCAGCGCATTTCCATTGCCCGCGCCTTCCTGAAGGATGCGCCAATCATCCTGCTGGACGAGGCCACCGCCAGCTTGGATGTGGAAAACGAAACTGCCATTCAGGAGGCACTATCCCGGCTCATAAAAAACAAGACCGTCCTCATCATCGCCCACCGGATGCGCACCGTAGCCGGTGCGGATCAGGTGGTGGTGCTGTCGGGTGGCATCGTGGCCGAGCAGGGCAGCCCGGCAGAGCTGTACGCCCGGAAGGGACTGTATGCCCACATGGTGGATCTGCAGTCGGCAAGCCAGAATTGGACGATCTGAGAATGAGGGCGGCTTTTATTTGGAAAAAGTATTGCATTCGGTTAAAAACTGTGGTATATACATTATACGAAACACTGTTTTAAAAGAACACTCCACCGTTCAATGATGTGTAAATGGGAGGTGCCTGCCATGACCGCCGTGATCTATGCCCGCTATTCTACTGACAGTCAGCGCGAAGAATCCATTGAAGGTCAGATTCGTGAATGCACCGCCTATGCCGAAAAGAACGGCATCACCATCGTCAAGCACTACATCGACCGTGCCATCTCTGCAAAAACGGACAACCGCCCGGAGTTTCAGCAGATGATCAAGGACAGCGACAAAAAGCTGTTTGATATCGTGCTGGTCTGGAAGCTCGACCGTTTTGCCCGGAACCGCTACGATAGCGCACGGTATAAGACTCAGCTGAAGAAGAATGGTGTCAAGCTCATGTCGGCAACGGAAATCATCTCCGAGGGGCCGGAGGGCATTATTCTAGAGTCTGTGCTGGAAGGTTATGCCGAGTATTATTCGGCAGACCTTGCCGAAAAGGTCGTGCGTGGACAGACTGAGAACATCCTGAAAGGCCGCTGCAACGGTGGCCGTGGAACCTTTGGTTACACGCTGGATTCGGAGCGGAAGTTCCACATTGACCCTCTCACCTCTCCTTTTGTAATGGAATCGTTCAAAAAGTACAATGAAGGCTCCACCATGAAGGAAATCCGGGACTGGTTGAATGAAAACGGCATCAAGAACCCGGTGGGCGGTGCGTTTACATATAACAGCGTTGAACATATGCTCAAGAATCGGCGGTACATCGGGGAACTGAAATTCCGGGATGTGGTCGTACCGGATGCTATCCCGCCCATCATTCCACTGGAACTGTTTGAGGATGTGCAGGAGAAGATCGCCAAAAACAAGAAAGCCCCTGCCCGTAGAAAGGCAGAGGATGACTATCTGCTCACCACCAAGCTGTTCTGCGGCTACTGCGGAGCGTTGATGTTTGGCGAAAGCGGTGTCAGCCACACCGGGAAGATGTACACCTATTACAAGTGTGCTGCTGCCAAGAAGAAAAAGACTTGCGATAAAAAGGCCGTGCGGAAACAGTGGCTGGAAGATTTGGTAGTCAACGAGACCATGCGGAATATGCAGCTCTTGAAACGATACAGAAATGCAGCGATATCCTCAGCCTGCATCTGGCGGTCACACCTCAGACCGTGAACATGGTGGACGCAGGTTTTCTGGCGGGCATGAAGGACGGTGCATTCATCGTCAACACTGCCCGCGGCGACCTTGTGGCCAGCGCCGCCCTTGCCAAAGCCCTGTGCAGCGGCAAGATCGCCGGAGCCGGACTGGACACCATTGCGCCGGAACCGGTCACAACGGAAAATCCGCTGCTCAGCCTACCGCATGATCGCCGCGGCGATCCGGGCGGTGCAAAGCGGACAGCGGCCGGAAAATATCGTGAACGGGTTATAATAAAAAGCAAAACAAAAACACCCTTACAGCTGAAATGGAAAAGCCGTGAGGGTGTTTTTGCTTGTACGGCAACCGCACATATGGGAGGTTGTTATTGTCTGTTTTTGGCGGGCGGGTCCGGCTTCATGGCTTCCAGTGCAGTGCCCAGCTCCTTCGGCTGAAGAGGGCCGGCGCAGTCCGCGGAAGAGCTTTGCAGCTTTTCCAGCAGGGAAACGGAAGTGAAGCAGTTCAGGCCGCTGCAGTTGATCAGCTGCACGCCCGGTGTGGTAAAAACGGAAAAGACCTCGACCTGAGATGCATTCAGCTGGGGCAGAAGAGACGCAAGAGCTGCCTGCTGCGCGGTCTGATCCGGCAGGGGAGAGTGGATCGCCTTGGTCGTCTTATCCAGCTTCTGTGTCCAGTCGGCGGCTTTTCCGTTATTGGTAAGGGAACCGCCATAACCATAACATTTCAGGCCGATGACACGATGCTGCGTGATGAGCACGAGCGAAAGATTGGTTTTGGGCTTGCCGTCCGAAAGCTGGCCGGGCATGACGATGTACCAGTGATTTTTGCGCACCAGCTTCATCAGAGAGGAAACGAACTGCAGAATGTCCTTCTGGGAGCCGTTGCGGGAAGAGGAAGACACCGCTGCACAAGCAGCTTCTTCCGAGGGCAGCTGCCCCAGAATGTTGCGTCCCTTACCCCACAGGGTCAGATCACCGCTTTTCTTTTTTCGGTACAAAGCCGGCAGGGAAAAAACAACAAGGACGGCCAGAACGATCAGTGTAATTGTATTTTGTGTCATTTGGATACCTCATAAGGGGGATTGAAATAGAGAGCATGGTCGCCCATGTTGGGGCCTTGCATGACCACGTTCACGTTGTTCAGGTGGGTAAAGATCGCATTTTGCAGGCGCTCACGGTCGTTGGCGCGGATCGCTTCCAGAATATCCGTGTGCTGCTCAATGATCGTTTCTTTTGCCTCATGATGGATGGAGAGCAGACGTGCCCGGCGATAATGTACATTCTGCGGACCGGTATGCTCCAGCACGAACTCACGGTGGGCCAGCGAATAGAAGATATGGTGGAAATCTTCATCCAGACGGAACACGGTTGCAATGTCATCCATTGCGCGGGCGGTCCGCTGCTGTTCCACAATGGAGCACAGATAAGGATAGATCGCAGTAAGTGCGCCGGAATCGAACGCTTCCAGACAGACATGGGTTTCCAGAACTTCGCGCAGGTAGCGGGTCTGCTCCACCTGCTGGCGGTCGATCAGGCTGACAAAGCTTCCCCTTTTGGGGAACACATCCACAGCACCATCGGCAGCCAGGCGATGTAGTGCTTCACGCACGGGAACACGGCTGCATTCAAACTCGGCAGCAAGGCGCACCTCGCTGAGCTTTTCGCCGGGGAGCAGATCCAAACTGCAGATCTGGTTCCACAGGCTCAGATAGATCTGGTCGGTAGCGGTGAGCATATCGGCAGGGAGAGAATTTGACATAAATGATGTCCTTTCAAAGAAGGTTAAAGCAGGTTTTGATATCTCTTGAAACTAGTATACTTTAAAATCTAAAAAATAACAATATATAAAATATCAAGATTTCAGGATAAATACTGGTCAAAAAGTGGAAAAAGCTGTAAATGGTAGAAAGAATACAAGATTCCAATGATGTATACTAGATTGCATGAAGAGCTAAATCGCGAGAAATGGACGGAAAGACTGTAGAATGTGCATAAAATAACCATAAAAATTTGTGAAATCAGTAAAATTGTATGAAAAGTATTGTTTTTGAGATGAGGATATGCTATGATGATGGCACAGAAAACTAGTATACAATTTGCGAGAATCGCAAAGATTGAACGGATAAACAAGTATAAAATATGGAGGACTTTACAAAATGGATACCTTGCAAAAAAAGATCCTTTGCCCGTCGATCCTCAATCTTTCCACAGACAACATGCGGGAAGAGATCGAAAAGCTGGATGCAACGGACATGGACATCTACCATGTGGACATCATGGATGGCACATTTGTACCGAACTTCGGCATGTCGGTGCGTGAGCTGGAAATGATCCGCCGCATCACCGACGCGGGCCATCACAAGCTGGTTGACTGCCACATGATGGTCATGAACCCGCACCGCTACATCAAGAGGATCGCAGAAGCCGGTGCCGACATCATCTACATTCATCCTGAATCTGAGCTGATCCCCTCCGCTACGCTGGAGCTGATTCAGCTGGAAGGCAAAAAGACGGGCCTGATCCTGAACCCCTGCACCAGCCTTGAGACGGTGAAGGACATGCTGCCCATCACTGATTACGTCATGATCATGGCTGTGAACCCAGGCTTTGCAGGCCGCGAATTCATGCCTTACACGCGCCAGAAATTCATTGAGCTGGATAACTACCGCAAGGAAAAAGGCCTGAACTACCACCTGATGCTGGATGGCGGTGCTACCCGCGAGGTGATTGCCGACCTGTACCATAACTGCAATGTGGAAGGCTTCGTGCTCGGCAAGCAGGAGCTGTTCTTCCAGCAGGATGATTACGCAACCTGCATCGACCGCATCCGCACTTTCTGATAAGACCGATTTTTGTGCCGGGGAAAGGCACCTAAAATAAAAAGAACGAGAACACACGAATCAAGGAGGAAATTTACCATGAAAAAGATTTCTCGCCGTAGCTTTCTGACCGTTGTTGGCGCAGCAGCTGCTACCGCAGCCTTGACCGCATGCGGCGGTTCCAGCAGCTCCACTGCAGCTTCCACCTCTTCCGCAGCTTCCACTGCTGCTCCCGCAGCAACCGCAAGCAACGCTTCTGTGGTGCTCAAGTTCGACCTGACCGTTTCTCTGGAGCATCCCTGGGGCCTTGCAGCTACCGAGTTCAAGAACCGCATCGAGGAGAAGTCCGGCGGCAGCATGACCGTTGAGATCTACCCCTCCAGCACCTCCGGTTCCGAGGCGGACTCTCTGGCCGGTATGCTGGTCGGCACCACTTCCATGACCATGTCCGGCGGCTCCTTCAACGGCTACGCACCCAGCGCCACCCTGCTGGAGGCTCCCTGGGCTTACAACTCTGAGGAAGACGTTCAGGCCATGTGCGAGAGCGACATCGGCAAGGGCATCATGCAGGACTTCGAGGATGCAGGCTTCAAGGTGCTGTGGTATCAGCTGCGTGGTCCCCGTGAGCTGACCTCCAATGTGCCCATCAACAAGGCTTCTGATCTGCAGGGCCGCAAGATGCGTATGAGCGGCAATGTTCTGCACAACAGCATGTGGACTGCCGCAGGTGCCATCACCTCCGCCATCGCACTGAGCGAGACCTTCAACGCACTGAGCCAGGGCGTTGTGGAAATGCAGGAAAACCCCTACGATATGATCTACGATAACAGCTTCTACGAAGTGCAGAAGTACGTGAACCAGACCAACCACGTGTACTCCACCATCTTCAACCTGCTCAGCGTGGATATCTGGAACGGCCTGTCCGAGGATCAGCAGAACATCATCACTGAGACCTCCAACGAGATGCAGGATTGGACCAACGAGTACTACTTCGCTCACAAGGACGAGTACCTCGAAAAGCTGAAGGAAACCGGTATGCAGGTGAACGAGGACGTTGACCGCGACGACATCAAGAACGCCATGATGCCCGCCATCGAGGAGTTCCTGAAGAGCCAGCCGGGCGATTTGTGGACCACCTATCAGGCAATCTGCGATCTGTCCAACAGCTAAACAGACCCTTTAAAAAAGTACATTTTCATCTGACCGTTCTCCAATAGTGGCCGCGCCGTTCTTGATGGGCGGCGCGGCTTGATTTGGAAAATACACACCTGAGTACGGAGGAATATCCAGAATGAAGAAAGTTTTGGACGTGCTGGATAGGCTGTTTCACTATCTGGCAGCCATCGGCTTTGGGTGCGTCACAGTCTGCGTGTTGGTGCAGATCCTTGCCCGCTATATTCCGGGAGTTACCGCTCCCTGGACAGACGAGATGACACGCCTGTTTTTCCAGTATACGATCATGATTGCCTGCCCCATGGCCATCAAGTACCATGAGTACGCATCCATCGATGTGATCGCAGCCCAAACACATGGCACCGGCCGTCACATCCTGAACCTTGTTTCGGATGCGGCCATCCTAATCGTGTGCCTCTTTGGAATCCCGCAGGCACGGACCTATTTCCGTGTTGGCACAAAGTCGCTTTCCACCTCTCTGCAGATCAACCTGGGCATCTTCTATGTGGTGCCGCTGGTCATTTTTATCCTGACTGCAATTTACGTAGTGCTGGATGCGATCAATGAAGTAAATCTGATCAGAAAGGGGGACAAAGCACAATGATCGGTGGCATGTTTATTCTGTTTCTGGTCCTGCTGCTGCTAAACGTGCCCATTGCGTTCTCTCTGGGTGCTTCTTCGCTGTTCTATCTGCTGACCTCCAATATGAACGCGGCGGTCCTGGCACAGAAATTCTATGCAGGCATCGACTCGTTCACCCTGCTGTGCATCCCCGGCTTCATGCTGGCTGGTGCTTTGATGAACGGCGGCGGCATCACCCGCCGCATCCTGAACTTCTGCAACGCCTTCCTGGGCCACTTTACTGGCAGCCTTGCGCTGGTGAACATCGTAGCATCCATGGTCTTTGCCGGCATTTCCGGTACGGCCATTGCGGACGTGTGCTCTCTAGGCGGTATGCTGATCCCCGCCATGGTGGAGGACGGCTACGACGACGACTTCTCGGTTGCAGTTACGGCTGCTTCCTCTGTGGTCGGCCCCATCATCCCGCCCAGTGTGCCCATGGTCATTGCCGGTTCCTGCGTGAGCATCTCGGTTGGCAAGATGTTCCAGGCAGGCATCATCCCCGGTGTCCTGCTGGGTCTGGCACTGTGTGTACCCACCTACATTATCTCGGTCAAGCGCCACTACCCCAAGCACGAGCGTTCCAGCTGGAAGAAGCGCTTGGAAGTTACCAAAGATGCTATCTGGGCGCTGCTGATGCCCGTTATCCTGCTGGGCGGCATCCTTTCCGGTATCTTTACCCCCACCGAAGCTTCCATCGTGACCTGCGTTTACTCCCTGATTGTGGGCGTGTTCGTCTATAAAGAGATCAAGCTCTCGGATGTGCCCCGCATCGTTTACACCAATATGCGCTCCTGCTCTTCCATCATCATCCTGATTGGTCTGGCAAACGTGTTCGCATTCATCCTGACCAACGAGCGCATCCCGCAGAAGGTTGCTACCGCGATCCTGAGCATGACCACGAACCGCATCCTCGTTATCCTGCTGATCAACCTCGTGCTGATCTTTGTGGGCATGTTCATGGAAAGTCTGGCGGCGATCCTGATCACCTTCCCTGTGCTGCTGCCGGTGGCAACGGCTGTTGGCATGAACCCGGTCCACTTTGCTCTGATGGCCATTCTGAACCTGATGATCGGCCTGACCACGCCTCCCGTTGGCATGTGCATCTGCACCGGTGCCCAGATCGGCGGCGTTTCCAGCTGGAAAGCCTTCAAGGCAAATATGCCGTTCCTGATCACCAGCCTGATTGTGCTGATGCTGGTCTCCTTCTGTGAGCCGATCACCCTGTGGATCCCCAGCCTGTTTGCCTGATAACTGTATGATTGAGATAACTGTATGATTGATTGGAGGAACTTACAATGAGCCGTACTGTAGTGATTACCGGTGCCGGAGGCGGCCTCGGCAGCATTTTTGCCAAGGAGTTTGCAAAGACCGGATACCGGGTAGCGATTCTTGATTTTAACATTCAGGCAGGCCAGAAGGTGGCCTGCGAGATCGAACAGGCTGGCGGCGATGCCGCAGCATTCCAGGTGGATGTTACGGACAAAGCTTCGCTGGAAAAGGCCCGCGATGCTGTGGTGCAGCACTTTGGCAGCTATGAAGTGCTGATCAACTGCGCAGGCATTCAGGACCCGCTGGCAAAAACCACCTCGGAAGCTTATGCCGCAGGCGACGAAAAGGCAACAGAGGTCGTCAAGGTGGATCCGCAGGCAGCAGATCTGGCCGCGGAAAAGGCCCGCGTTCTGGCTTCGTCCCGTACCCTGTTCAACATCGACAGCGATAAGCTGCTGCGCGTCATGGATGTGAACTGGCTGGGCACTGTGATGGCATGTCAGGTGTTTGCAGTGAATATGGTGGGCCGCGATGGCTGCTCCATCATCAATATTACCTCCATGGCAGCCTACGATGCACTGAGCATGGTGCCTGCATACGCAAGCAGCAAGGCCGCTGTGGATATGTTTACCAAGTGGCTGTCCAACTACCTGTCCAACACGGCAGGCAAGGTGCGTGTGAATGCGGTCGCACCCGGCTACTTCCTCACGCCGCTGAACCATGACATGTATGTGAACCCGGATGGTTCCTACACCCAGCGCTACTGGAACGTGATCCACCGAACCCCGATGGGCCGCCTTGGCGACCCGAAGGAACTGGTGGGTGCACTGCGGTTCTTTGCTGATCCGGAAATGTCTGGCTACATCACAGGCCAGGTCATTGCCGTGGATGGCGGTTTCCTGTCCTGCCCGGGTATCTGAAGCTTTGGAAAGGGGAACATGATTATGAAAGCAATTGTTGTAAATGGCCCTGGTGATATGCAGCTGGTGGAGCGTCCCATGCCTGAGATCAAGGAGCCGAATCAGGTGCTCGTCAAGGTGCACGCTGCCGGCATCTGCGGCTCGGATGTGCATGTCTATCATGGCAGCAACCCGTATGCAAAGTATCCTGTGGTGCTTGGCCACGAGGGTTCCGGTGAGGTGATCGCAGTGGGCGAGGGTGTTACCGACCTGAAGCCCGGCGCAAGTGTTGTGTTTGAGCCGATCACCTACTGCGGCAAGTGCTATGCCTGCCGCTGCGGCCACCACAATGTCTGCCGTGAACTGAAGGTTCTGGGCTGCATCGTGGACGGCATTTTTCAGGAATATGTGGTCATGCCGCGCAGCCAGGTGTATGAGTACGATGCTTCCAAGATGACTTATCAGCAGGCTGCTCTGTGCGAGCCGTTCACGATTGGCCTGCAGGCAAACTGGCGCGGCGATGTGCGCCCCGGCGATGTGGTGCTGGTGCACGGCGGCGGCCCCATCGGCCTGATCGTTGCCAACATTGCAAAATCGCGCGGCGCTACCGTGATCGTGTCTGAGCCGAACGAGAGCCGCCTTGCCATGGCAAAGGACTTTGGCGCAGATTACAGCATCAACCCGATGAAGGAAGATCTGGATGCGTTCATCAACAAACTGACCGACGGCGAGGGTGTCAACGTGATCTTTGAGGCCGCAGGCGTTCCCGCACTGCTGGCACATGCAACCAGCCAGCTTTCTCCCGCAGGCCGTCTGGTGGCTATGACCTTTGGCAAGGAGCCGATCCCCGTGAACTTCAAGGAGATCAACGCAAAGGAACTGACCATTCTGGGTACCCGTCATCAGTACCAGAAGTTCCCCGAGGTGGTCAAGATCTTGCCTGACCACCTGAAAGAGGTCGATGAGATCACCACGCATGTGTTCAAGGCAGAGGACTTCCAGAAGGCATTCGATACCCTTGCAGACCGCAACAGCGGCGCTGGCAAGGTGGTGCTGACCTTCGCCTGAGAGCAAGTGCCCCTTACATTATAAAAAGAGAAACAAAAAGGAGCTGCTGCACAGTGTTTGTGCGGCGGCTCTTTTTTGCCTGCGGAGGACTTGACAAGAATGATATAAAGTGATATGATTTTGATATCACAAAGAAACGCTTCCGCACCCTGTGAAGGAGGAAACTGTTATGGAAGAGAAAATTCTGCAGACCAAAAAGAACGGCATGGTCATGCTGCTGCTCACCCTGCTGGGCTATGCTGTTACCGTCCTGCTGTTTTTCTACAGCATCATTCTGCTGGACGAAAGCCTGTTTCCGGGCATCCTGCTCACGATCCTGTCCATCGCATACTGGGTGGCGGGCATCTTCCTGCTCTGCGGCCTGAAGGTGTTAAAGCCTCAGGAAGCACTGGTGCTCACCCTGTTCGGCGATTACATCGGCACCCTGAAGGGACAGGGGTTTTACTGGGTGAACCCCTTCTGCACCGCGGTGAACCCGGCAGCTGGCACCAAACTGAGCCAGAGCGGCGATGTGAACAGCGGCGAAACCGGCATGGCGGCCCTGCTTAAGGCAGGTAACAGCAGTTCCCAGACCGCAGAATCGACCAGCAAGAAGATCTCGCTCAAAATGATGACCCTCAATAACTCCCGCCAGAAGATCAACGATTGTCTGGGCAACCCGGTGGAGATCGGCATTGCGGTCATCTGGCGCGTGACCGATACCGCAAAGGCCGTATTCAATGTGGACAACTACAAGGAGTACCTCTCCCTGCAGTGCGACAGCGCTCTGCGCAATGTGGTGCGCGTTTACCCCTATGATGTGGCTCCCAATGTGGACACCACCGGCGACGGCGTAGCCGATGAGGGCAGTCTGCGCGGGTCCTCGGAGGTGGTAGCCGCCCGCATCCGGGACGAGATCCAGAAGAATGTAGCCGAGGCCGGCATCGAGGTAGTGGAAGCCCGAATCACCTATCTGGCTTATGCGCCGGAGATCGCAGCCGTGATGCTGCAGCGCCAGCAGGCAAGCGCCATCATCGATGCCCGCAAGATGATCGTGGACGGTGCTGTGGGCATGGTGGAAATGGCCCTTGAACGCCTGAATGAGAACAAGGTAGTGGAGCTGGACGACGAGCGCAAGGCGGCAATGGTCTCCAACCTGCTGGTGGTGCTGTGCGGCAACCGTGATGCCCAGCCCATCGTGAACAGCGGCAGCCTGTACTGATGGCAGAACCAAAAAAGCAGGTGCCCCTGCGCCTGAACGCGAAGCTCTACGATGCCCTTGCCGCCTGGGCCGAAGATGACTTCCGCTCGGTGAACGGGCAGATCGAATATCTGCTGACGGAGTGCGTGCGGCAGCGCAAAAAGAACGGCAAGTATGTCTCGGACCAGATCGATGTGCCGCCTGAACTGGATATCAAATAAAATACCAATTGGCCCCGGCTGTGCGGATGAACTCTGCATGGCCGGGGTTTGTGTTTATCTGTGGCTCCCTAAAGGCTGAAAATGCGAAATTTCCTGCCGAAAAATAACGAAAATGCATTGACAGTTGCACGCTTGTGACGCTATAATAAGCCAAGGAATATCTTTCTGTGGCAATGGAAAGACCTTCCCGCAGAAAACTATATTCCGAAGAAAAGAGGGAAACTTACCCGCTTGAACAGACAAAAACAACATCGTGGTGCCGCTGCTGCGCTGGCTGTGCTGGTGCTGGCAGCTGTACTGCTTTTTGTGGGCGGAAGCTGGCTGGAAAAGCGCAGCCAAAAGCCGGAGACCCGGACGGAGCTGCCGCAGGAGACCGCCGAGACCATGGAAGTGGACGGCGTGACCTACCGCAGGCGCACAGATCTGACCACCATCCTTGTTATGGGCATCGACCATGACAGCGAGGTGGAAGCAGAAGGCTCCTATCAGGGTGGTCAGGCGGATTTTCAGCGGCTCATTGTGATAGACAGCAAAGACAAGACGGTTCGTCAGCTCAAGATCGACCGCGACACCATGGCAGAGGTGACGGTGCTTGGCATGCTGGGCAATCCGGTGGGCACCACTCAGATGCAGATCAGCCTTGCCCATGGCTTTGGCGATGGCAAGGAGGAAAGCTGCGGCTATGCCCGTGATGCGGTGTCCCGCCTGCTGCAGGGGGAAAACATTGATTTCTATCTGGCTATGAGTCTGGACGGCATCTCGGTGCTGAACGACCTTGCAGGCGGTGTGACCGTGACGCTGGAGGATGATTTCTCCGCAGCAGACCCGGCCATGACCAAGGGAGCTACCCTGACGCTGCAGGGCGATCAGGCTGAGATTTTTGTGCGCAGGCGCATGGATATTGGCGAAGGCACCAACGAAGCCCGCATGGTGCGGCAGGAGGAGTATCTTGCACAGCTTTCCGCACAGCTGGAAAGCAGGGTGCAGCAGGATCAGCAGTTCACCGCACAGGTGTACGATGCGCTGCAACCTTATCTGGTCACCGACCTTGCAAAGGGTCAGCTGGTCAATGAGGTGTGGGCCGCAAAGGACGATACTGTGGAACCTGCCATTGCACTGGAGGGCGAGCACAAGGTGGCAGAGGACGGATTCACCGAATTCTATCCGACCGAAGCTTCCATCCAGAAAGCGGTTCTGACGCTGTTCTGGGAGCCTGTTGAAGAATGATGTAAATGTTGAAAAGCATTTGCGATAGAAAGCAGCATCTTGGGGAGTGCGGCTTGAAGTGAAAGGAGATCTTCATTATGAAGAAAGTTATCAGCGCTGTTCTGACCGCTGCTATGGTCGTGGGCATGGGTGTGTCTGTTCTGGCAGCAACGCCCAGCAAGACTGTGGCAGATGAGGTCAAGGCCAGCGGTTCTGCTACCGTCACCGGTGTTCTGGGCATTGTCAGCGATGTGAAGGTCACTGCCAAGGAGGATACCGCTCAGGTCGAGGAAGTCCTGCAGGACATCACTTCTGATGCAGACCTGCAGAAGGCTGCGGGCGCTTCGAAAGAAAAGAAGACGACTATAGATGTTACTGTAACGCAGGCCTTTGAGATGCAGACCTCTAACCTGCTCGACGCTGCAAATGTTAAGCTGACCATTGAGTCCAAGGTCATTGAGGCTGCTTACGAGGACAACGAGCAAGTTACCGTTCTGGTGGCTGTGCCCAAGACGAAGGCAGACGGCACTGTGACCTATACCTACTATACTGTGCCCGGTAAGGTCGTGGATGGCAAGATCGTGGTGAACCTGAAGGGCCGTCAGGTCAAGCTCTATGGCTCCAACTTCGTTCTGGTGGCCGTGAAGACCATTGAGGGCTAAGAACTAGAAATATTCTGCGGTGCTCCCTGTTGAAAAAGGGAACGCCGCATTTTTGGCGTATAGGATTCAGAGAAATAGAGGAAAGGGCACAACGCCCGGGCCGCATGGGCGGCAGTATTATAAGGTTATAAGGAGTGAAATCGTGCAGCAAGAACTTTTATGAAGGAGCGCACAGCTTTAGCGGTACAGCCGGAACAGGGAGAAGATACCATTGATCTGCTGGAACTGTTCATGGGCCTGCTGGCCCACTGGACGCTCATTGCAGCCACGGCTGTGGTGGGTGCCGTACTGATGGCGCTTTATACGTTTTTTCTGGTAACGCCGATGTACAAGGCAACAGCTACCATCTATGTGGTCAGCCGCAATGATTCGGTGCTGAACTTCTCCGATCTGCAGGTCGGCAGCGAGCTGACCAGCGATTACATCAAGGTCTTTGAAATGTGGGAAGTCCACGAAAAGGTCATCAGCAACCTGGATCTGGATTACACCTACACCGATATGGCCAGTATGCTGTCTGTCACCAACACCAGCGACACCCGTATGCTGGATATCACGGTCACGAACCCGGATCCGGAAGAAGCAGCAGCGATCGCAAACGAGTATGCGGATGTGGGCGCAAAGTACATCTCGGAAAAGATGAAGACAGACGAGCCCACCCTGATGTCTTCTGCGCGTGTGCCGGAGAACCCGTTCAGCCCCAACAAGGCCAAGAACATCCTGCTGGGCTTTGTAGTGGGCTTTGTGCTGGCCTGTGCCGTGGTGGTGCTGCGGACCATGCTGGACGATACCTACAAGTCTGCCGATGATATCCGCAAGTATACCGGCATGGTGGTGCTGGCATCGATCCCGCTGGCCGATGCTGGCGAACAGCCGAAAGAGAAAAGCGAGTTCAAGCGCCGCACCAAGCGGTTTGCCAATGATGTCCGCCGCCGTGTGGGTGGCAGCTCTGGGAGGAAAGCATGAAACAGCTGAAGATCACAAAATTTCCGGCTCTGGATTATGCGGGAAATGAAGCCTTTAATACCCTGAGCACCAACCTCTCCTTTGCAGGTGCGAGTGTCAAAAAGATCATGATCACCAGCTGCCATGCTGCAGAGGGCAAGAGCTATCTGTCCATGAACCTGATGCGCACGCTGGCACAGCGCGGCATCAAGGTGGCGCTGGTGGACGCAGACCTGCGCCGCAGCTTGGTCAACAGTGACTACGGCCTGAAATATGAGGATGGCCGCAGCGACGGTAAGGGCCTCTCCCATTTTCTGGCCGGTATGGTGGGCATGGATGAGGTGATCTACCAGACCGATATCCCCAACGCGATCATGGTGCCGGTGGGCCGCGATGTGCCCAACCCGCTGGCGCTGCTGACCAACAGCCATTTTGCCGAACTGCTGGATATGCTGGCCAGAATGGCAGATTACGTCATTGTGGACGCACCCCCGGTGGGCGTGGTCATCGATGCGGCGGAGATCGCCAAGGCATGTGACGGCACCCTGATCGCAGTGCACTACAACGATGTGAGCCGTCAGGAGCTGCTGGACGTGAAGCAGCAGATCGAGCAGACCGGCTGCCCCATTCTGGGCACCGTGCTCAATCAGGTGGACTACGACAACTATATGGGCCGCAAGTACTACAAATCCTACTCAAAGTATGGAAAGTACGGTTATTACAGAAAGTATTATAAACGAAGCCACGAAGCGGAAAAGAAATGAGCGGCTTTACGGATTATCATGCGCACTTCGTCTACGGCGTGGACGATGGTGCGCAGACCAGAGAAGAAATGTATGCCATGCTGGATGCAGCGGCAGCAGACGGTGTGCGGCACCTGTTTGCTACCTCGCACAGTACGCCGGGCATGGAACGCTTCCCGCAGGAAATCTACGACCGGCATCTGGCGCTGGCCCGCGCATACTGCACACAAAAAGGCTACGACCTGAAGCTGGAGCACGGCTCTGAGTTGCTGTATACCCCTGCGACGGGATATGCGGCAGTCCAGCGCCAGCTGCTGACCTTGGGAGATACCGGCTGGGTGCTGCTGGAATTTGTGCCGAACATAACGGCAAAGGAGCTGGAAACGGCTCTGCAGGAGATCACGGGTGCGGGTTACCGCATTCTGGTGGCCCACATTGAGCGGTATCCCTGCCTTGCGCAGCACGGCCTGCTGGCCCGCCTGCACAAACAGTACCGGCTGCGCTGCCAGATCAACTGTTCGGCTGTGCTGGACAGCGGCTTCTGGCAGCGGATGCGGCTGGAGCACTGGGTCAAGGCGGGGCTGGTGGACGCGGTCTCTTCCGATGCACACAACTGCACCTCGCGCCCGACCCGGATGCGGCAGGCGTATGAGCGGCTCTGCACCCGTGTGGGACAAACGACAGCACAAAAACTGACCGGACTGGATGGCACAGAGTATCTTGTATAGTTGCTTTGACTGCCGGAAATGAAAATGGGAAAGACGCCACTTTCAGCCAGCTGCTTCGTGAGGAAACGGATGGGGAAGGAACGTCCTTTTGTAAAGAAGTGTGGAGCTTCTGGCTTTTTGTGCAAAAAAACTTGCGAATCAAAGGACAAAGTGTTAAACTGAAACAGGGAACATGTATGGTAAACTTGCGGGGGTGTACGAATGAAGATACTGGTCGTCGATGATGGACAGCTTGCAATCAACTCGCTGATCCGCATCCTGTGCCGCGTTGCACCCGACTGTGACTATATCAGCGCCATGACGACTGAGGATGCACTGAGCTGGATGCGTCAGGGGCCGATGGACGCGGCTTTCCTCAATCTGGAAATGCCCGGCATGAACGGGCTTGCTTTGACGCGCATGATCCAGAAGCTGCAGCCGCGCTGCAACATCATTGTGGTAACAGAGCACCCGGAGTATGCGCTGGAAGCGCTGCAGATCTTCGTGAGCGGCTTTTTACTCAAGCCTGCAAACGAGGCAGATGTGCGCAATGTGCTGGAGCATCTGCGCTACCCGCCGGAGAATGCCCCTGTCGGCATCAAGATCCAGTGCTTTGGCAATTTTGAGATCTTCGTGGGCGGGCGCGCTTTGGCCTTCAAGCGCAGCAAGAGCAAGGAGCTGCTGGCCTATCTGGTGGATCGCAATGGTGCCACCTGCACCAACGGCGAAATGCTGGCCGTGCTGTGGGAGGATAAGCCCGACACCGCATCGCTGCACAGCCATCTCCGCAATCTGATCTTTGACCTGAGCCATACGCTGGAGGATGCAGGTGTTACCGGCCTGCTCATCCGCGGCCGCAGCACACTGGCGCTGGACACCAGCAAGGTGGATTGTGATTATTACAATTTCCTGCGGGGCAGCCGCTCGGCCACCAATTCCTATCGTGGCGAGTATATGACCCAGTATTCTTGGGCAGAGGTGACCCGTTCAGCACTGCGCCAGCAGGCAAATGTGCAGAAAACAGCCTCGATCCCCAGTTACTATGTGCCGCCTACCGGCTTTTAAACCAGAAAAAACAAGAACACCTCAGAAAATCGCTCGATTTTCTGAGGTGTTTTTTCTTGACATGAAAATACCCCAAGAGTACTCAGAGTTTTGTTTTTACTCTGTCTACTCTAGGGGTAGCATATCAAAAGTAAAGGGGCTTTGTGTGCAATTATTTACTGCTGCGCAAAAATTTTGATCTCATCCTTATCCATAAAGGCGGCACCGGAAAAACCGGAAGCTTCCAGCTGGCCCAACTGTTTGCCCAGCTTCTTGGCCTGCTGCAGAACGGTGACATTGTAGCTGCTGCGCAGGTCTGCAGCCTTGGCAAGAACGGCGGTGAAGTCGGCATCCTTGCCGTACAGCAGGGCGATCTTCTGCTTTGCGCCGGGGATCTGGTAGCCCTGCTCCAGCAGGATGCCGCACACCCGCTCGAAGCCGATGGAGAAGCCCACGGCGGGCACCTGAGTGCCCAGAAACTTGCCCACCATGTTGTCGTAGCGGCCGCCGCCGGCCACGGCACCGCTGAACTGCGGGCAGGTGATCTCAAACACCATGCCAGTGTAGTAGCCCTGACCGCGCACCAGACTGGGGCAGTAGGCTACCTGATAGCGGCCTGCAGCCATGGCGTTGGCGGTAGCAAGGACATACTTGAGGTCGTCGGCAATGGCGGGGTCTGCGCAGCGGGCAGCCACGGCATCCAGCGTGACTTCGCCTGCGGCAATGAAGTCGGCCAGTGCGTTGATGGCATTTTCCGGCAGCTGCTTTTCGGTCAGCTCAGCCTTCACACCATCGGCGCCGATCTTGTCCATCTTATCAAAGGTGATACAGACGGAATCCAGCGTATCAGCGGAAAAACCCATGCTCTCCAGCATCCCGCGCAGGATGCGGCGGTCATTGATGTTGACGGTGAAGCCGGTGAAGCCGATGTTCAGCAGGGCACGGGTGGTCACGTCGATCAGTTCCACCTCGGCATTGGGGGAAGAATCGCCCAGAATGTCGATATCGCACTGTACGAACTCGCGCAGACGGCCCTTCTGCGGGCGCTCGGCGCGGAACACACGGTCGGTCTGGATCACCTTGAAGGGGCTGGGCAGCTTATCCTTGTTGGCGGCATAGTAGCGGCTCAGCGGCAGGGTCAGGTCATAGCGCAGGCCCATATCGGAAAGCTGCTTGGGGTCGCCGGTGTTCAGGGCAGCGGTGAGCTTATCGCCGCGCTTGAGCACCTTGAAGATCAGGTTCAGGTTGTCGCCGCCGTCGGACTTGTCCAGATTTTCCATATCCTCCAGCATGGGGGTGGAAATGCGCTCGAAGCCGGACGCACGGTAGGTCTCCAGAATTTTGCCCTGAATGTAATCGCGCAGGGTCTGCTCAGCGGGCAGCAGATCGCGCATGCCCTTCAATGCCTGTGTTTTCATAAGATGGTTCCTCTCTATATAAATCAATGTAAATACTTTTACCTTATTCATTATAAAGAAATCTGCCGTTTTGTCAATTGAAATGGGCACACTGTAAGGGAAAAACCATTCGGAGGACAGACGATGAAACAGCAATTTACAGCAAAACATCCGTGGACCATCCTTGCGGCGGGCGCAGCCATTCAGGTGCTCACGGGCATCCCGGCGGCGTGGGGCGTATTCCAGCAGCCGGTCATGGACGAGTACGGCCTGAGCGAGCAGGGGGCAGGCTATGCCTTCGGTATCCTCATTGCGGCGTTCGGCGTGGGGTGCGTCCTCGGCGGTTTTCTGCAGGACAGCCGAGGCCCGCGGTGTGCGGCTCTGTGGGGAACAGCACTGCTGTGCGGCGGATTTTTTGCAGCGGCCATCCTGCCGGGCGGCAGTGCGATCAGCTTTTTTCTGGCATTCAGTATCCCGGCGGGGCTGGGCACGGCGTTTCTGTACCCATCCATCCAGTCCTGCGCACAGAAGTGGTATGCCGGGCGCAAGGGCCTTGCCACCGGCGTGATCGGCGGGGCGGTGGGCCTTTCCGGTGCGTTCCTCACCGTGTTCGTGCGCACGGCGGTCAGCGGCTTTGGAATCGTGCAGGGCATCCGGGGCGCGTTCTGGGCACTGGGAGCCATAACGCTGCCCGTCTGCCTTGCGGGCAGTCTGCTGCTGCAGGACCCGCCGGAAAGCAGACAAAACCAGCAGGGGAGCGGCAAAAATGAGATCGACCTTTCCCCATGGCAGATGCTGAAAACAAAGCAGTACTGGCTGTGCGCAGGCGCGGTGTGTTTTTCCACCCCGGCGGTGCTTCTGTTCAGCCCCATCATCCTGAAGCTGGGCGTGGAGCGGGGGCTGGACGAGAGCGCTGCATTGTGGAGCGTGGTGCTGGGCAGCGTGGGCAGTGCGGCGGGCCGCCTGCTGATGCCCATGCTCAGCGATAAAATTGGCCGCAGGCCCACCGATCTGCTGCTGTTTGCGGTGTCGCTGGGGCTTTCGGCAGGGTTTGCGTTTGCGCAGGGCTGGTGGGTGATCGCCTGTTATGCGGGGCTTACCTTCTGCTATTCCGGCCTTGCAGCAGTGCTGCCCGCCCTTTCCACCGATCTGTTCGGCCTGCCGCACGCAGGGGTGAACTACGGTTTTCTGGCACTGGGGCAGAGCGTGGGCAGTCTGGCCTTTCCGTTTGCAGCAAATCTCTGGGGGTTGGAAGCCGGGCGGCACTGGCTTGCCGTGGGCGGCGCAGCGGCGGGCTTTGCGGCCATGTGGGTACTGAAGCCTGCCGGGCAGACACCGCGCAGGCAGGACACAGGAGCGTGAAATTTGCCCTCTTGACATAGTTGACAAAAACTTGACGAATGAAATGACAAAAGCATCCGAATTGACAGTTAGCGGCAGGCAACTGCAAATAGTTTTGATGTTTTTTACCGGAAATGTATTGCAAAATCCGTCAGCTTTCTCTATAATAAAATCATGCGTGGTAGTACCGGTTAAGGCGCTGAAAGAGAGCGGCGCGCCCGGTCAGATGCAAGCAGCAAAGGGCAGCGGCTGTGCCGGCAGGGCGCGGCGGCGGCTTTGTGCTGCAAAGCAACATTTGTCAAAAGGAGAGTATGATTATGACCTATTCGCAGCAAGTACAGAATATGTGCCCGATCACCAAAGGTCCTAAGCATGGTCCGGCTCCCATCCCCGAAGAGGGCGCATGGGTCAAGGCCTATGAGATCAAGGACATCAGCGGCTACACCCACGGTGTGGGCTGGTGCGCACCTCAGCAGGGCACCTGCAAGCTGTCCCTGAACATCAAAAACGGTGTCATCGAGGAGGCTCTGGTGGAGACCATCGGCTGCTCCGGTATGACCCACTCTGCTGCTATGGCAGGCGAGATCCTGCCCGGCAAGACCATTCTGGAAGCTCTGAACACCGACCTGGTGTGCGATGCCATCAACGTTGCTATGCGCGAGCTGTTCCTGCAGATCGTCTACGGCCGCAGCCAGACCGCTTTCTCTGAGGACGGTCTGCCCATCGGCGCAGGTCTGGACGACCTGGGCAAGGGCCTGCGCTCCATGACCGGCACCATCTTCTCCACCAAGGAGAAGGGCGTCCGTTATCTGGAGCTGACCGAGGGCTATATCAACAAGCTGGCTGTGGATGCCAACGATGAGGTCATCGGCTATCAGTTCGTCAAGCTGGGCAAGATGATGGAGGATATCCGTCACGGCAAGACCCCCAACGAGGCTTATGAGAAGAACGTGGGTACTTACGGCCGCTTCAGCAAGGAGCAGGGTGCTGTGAAGTACATTGACCCGCGTGAGGAATAAGAGAGGAGGAACAACTCATGGCAACTTTTGAATCTATGGATCGCCGCATGCCGAAAATCGAGGCATGCCTGAAGGCTAACGGCCTGGAGTCTCTGGACGCTTGCAACGAGATGCTCCTCGCTAAGGGCATCGACTGCGACAAGATCGTGCGCGGCGTTCAGCCCATCTGCTTTGATAACGCTGTCTGGGCATACACCCTGGGCACCGCTATCGCTGTCAAGCGCGGCCTGACCGATGCTGCCGAGTGCGCTGCTGCCATCGGCGAAGGTCTGGAAGCTTTCACCATCCCTGGCTCTGTCGCTGAGCAGCGTCAGGTCGGTCTGGGCCACGGCAATCTGGGCGCTCGTCTGCTGAGCGAGGACACCACCTGCTTCGCTTTCCTGGCAGGCCACGAGTCCTTTGCAGCTGCTGAGGGTGCTATCGGCATCGCCCGCACTGCAAACAAGGTCCGCAAGACCCCCCTGCGTGTCATCCTGAACGGCCTGGGCAAGGATGCAGCTTACATCATTTCCCGTATCAACGGCTTCACCTATGTTCAGACTGAGTACGACATCCCCACTCAGACCCTGACCGTCGTCAAGGAGATCCCCTTCTCTGAGGGCGAGCGCGCAGCCGTCAAGTGCTACGGTGCAAACGACGTTATGGAAGGCGTTGCCATCATGAAGAAGGAGGACGTTCAGTGCTCCATCACCGGCAACTCCACCAACCCCGTCCGCTTCCAGCATCTGGTTGCCGGCACCTACAAGAAGTGGGCCATCGAGAACGGCAAGAAGTACTTCTCTGTCGCTTCCGGCGGCGGCACGGGCCGTACCCTGCACCCCGATAACGTGGCCGCAGGCCCCGCAAGCTACGGCCTGACCGACTCTCTGGGCCGTGTGCACGGTGATGCTCAGTTCGCTGGCTCTTCCTCCGTGCCCGCACACGTTGAGATGATGGGCCTGATCGGCATGGGCAACAACCCGATGGTTGGTGCTACCGTTGCATGCGCTGTTGCTGCAGCTCAGGCTAACGCCTAAGTCTTTTCTAAGTTTCAGCGAGGGGGAACTGCTTTCCGAATGAGCAGCTCCCCCTTTTTTGCTGATAGATGTCCGAACACAAGCAACCCGAATATGAGAAGGAAGAAACAATGAAAAAGAATCAGATCCGCAAGAGCGTGGCTGCGCTGGCCATGGCGGTTGTTGTGGGTGTCAGTCTGCTGGGCTACGGCTGCGGCAGCAAGTCCGCTTCCACCGCAGGCGGCGTGTCCGGCGATTTCACCGGCACTGCCAAGGGTATGGGCGGCGACGTTACCGTTACCCTGACGCTGGAAGACGGCAAGATCACCGGCTGCACCGCTGAGGGCAAGGATGAGACCCCCGGCATCGGTACGCTGGCACTGGAGCAGCTGCCCGCTCAGATCGCTGAGACCGGCAGCATCGCCGTGGACGGCGTGTCCACCGCGACCATCACCTCCAACGCCATCAAGGAGGCAGCAGCCGCTGCCCTGACTGCCGCCGGCCTGAACGCCGACGACTATAAGATCGAGGTCAAGGCCGATGAGACCAAGGCTGAGGATTCCACCGTTGACGCTGACGTTGTCATCGTGGGTGCAGGCGGCGCAGGCATGACCGCTGCCATCACCGCTGCTGCCGAGGGCAAGAGCGTTGTGATCGTGGAGAGCCAGGCCATGGTGGGCGGCAACTCTGTGCGCGCTACCGGCGGCATGAACGCCGGCAAGACCGTGTATCAGGATGAGAACGAGTTCGGCGAGTCTGCCGGTGTCGAAAAGACCCTGAAGACCGCTGCTGAAAAGTACGCTGACAACGAGACCATCACCGCTCTGGCAAAGACCGTCTCTGAGCAGTGGGCAGAGTACCAGAAGAACCCCACCGGCTACTTCGACTCTGTTGAACTGATGGAGCTGGACACCATGATCGGCGGCAAGGGCATCAACGACCCTGCTCTGGTGGAGACCCTGTGCTCCAACTCTGCTGATGCCATCGACTGGCTGGACGAGCACGGCATCACCCTGCACAGCGTTTCCAGCTTTGGCGGTGCATCCGTCAAGCGCATCCATCGCCCTGTGGACGCAGAGGGCAAGACCGTTTCTGTCGGTTCCTACATGATCCCCCTGCTGGAGGAGAACTGTGAGAAGGCTGGCGTTCAGATCTTGCTGAACACCACCGCCAACGAGATCCTGACCGATGCGAGCGGCGCTGCTGTGGGCATCAAGGCCACCGGTTCTACCGGCGAGACCGTCACTGTGAACGCCAAGGCTGTGGTGCTGACCACCGGCGGCTTCGGCGCAAATCTGGACATGGTTGTCGAGTACAAGCCTGAGCTGAAGGGCTTCATGACCACCAACGCTGCCGGCGCTCAGGGTCAGGGCATTGAGATGGCCACCGCCATCGGTGCTGGCACCGTGGATATGGACCAGATCCAGATCCACCCCACCGTTGAGGCCAACACCGCTGCCCTGATCACCGAGGGTCTGCGCGGCGACGGCGCTGTGCTGATCAACGCCGAGGGCAAGCGCTTCATCGACGAAGTGGGCACCCGTGACGTGGTCTCTGCTGCTGAGATCGCTCAGACCGGCAGCTACAGCTGGCTGGTGGTCGATCAGGCTATGGTCGATGCTTCCAGCGTCATTCAGGGCTACATCAAGAAGGGCTTCACCGTGACCGGCGAGACCTACGAGGAGCTGGGTAAGGCAATGGGCGTTGATGAGGCTGCTTTTGCCGAGACCATGAAGACTTGGAACGGCTATGTTGAGGCCAAGAATGACCCCGACTTTGGCCGCACCAGCTTTGCAAACCCGCTGGATACTGCTCCGTACTATGCAATCAAGGTCACTGCTGGTGTGCACCACACCATGGGCGGCCTGACCATCAACACCAACACCGAAGTCCTCAAGGAGGACGGCACTGTGATCCCTGGCCTGTTTGCAGCAGGTGAGGTCACTGGCGGTGTGCACGGTGCAAACCGTCTGGGCGGCAACGCTGTTGCAGACTTCACCGTGTTTGGCCGCATTGCAGGTAAGGCTGCCAGCGACTACGCTGCATGAGTACCCGCAAAGCACCTGAAAACGCTTCCGGCTCCAAAGGCCTGAAGCCATGGATGAAGAACCTGATCTTTGCTGCAGTGATCCTTGTGCTGGCAGCAGCGCTGTATTTCGGCGTGCGCGCAGCACATAGCAGCAAGGGCAGCGGCCTGCAGGCCACCGTCGATTTTGGCGATGGCATCACCGAGACTCTGCCGCTGGATACAGACCACGATTACCTGTATGATATGGGCAATTATGTCGTGCATCTGCAGGTAAAGGATGGTGCCATCGCGTTTTTGGACAGTCAGTGCCCGGACCATGTGTGCGAGCAATTCGGCTGGCTGGACAAGGACGGCGCATGGGCTGCATGCGTCCCTGCCGGGGTGTATGTGGTAGTGGAAACTACAGCTGAATAAAGATCGTGCTTCAAAAAAAGAGGCAGTACCCTGCAAGAGCGGGGCACTGTCTCTTTTGTTTTGTCTGGAAGGCAAAAGAGGGCACGGTGTGAAAGTTGGGTAAAACTTTGACACAAATGCGTCAAAACAAAATTTAGACGCTTGTGTAATAGACGAAAATGCGATAAACTAACAATAAACTCTTTATCGCGCGCTTTTGCAAAGCCTGCGCCCGATACCGAAACCAGGGCATGCCCTGAAAGATACAGGAGGAAACAGCAAGCATGATCTTTAAAAAGAAGCAGGATGCTGCGGTACAGCAGACGGCTGCGGGTGAGGCAAAGCCCGCAGCGAAGGGCGGCAAAGCAGCAGCCTTTTTCCGCAAGAACTGGAAATGGATGGTGCCGGTAGTGTGCGTGGCCGTGCTGGGCGGATGGTTCATCCTGCGCCCGGACAAGGCACAGAACGCCAATACGGACATCAACTATGTGCAGGTCTCGCCGTCCAAACGGGATGTGTCCAACACCCTCAGCGGAACCGGCACTCTGAACCCTGCCAATACATATAATGTTAAGTCGCTGGTAGCGGGCAAGGTGTTGACCAGCAGCTTTGAGGAAGGGGACATCGTGGAGGAAGGCACCGTGCTGTACACAGTGGACTCCTCTGATGCCACCACCAAGGCGGAGCAGGCGTCCATTGCTCTGCAGCAGGCACAGCGCAGCTACGACAAGACGGCAGACCGCCAGTATGTCCGCGCCGAGGTGGCAGGTGTTGTGAGTGCCCTCAAGGTGGCCAAGGGCGACGAAGTGACCAGCGGTCAGGAAGTGGCGGTCATCCGTGACAGCTCCAAAATGGTGCTGCGGCTGGAGTTCCCGGCAGCAGATGCCGCCACCTTCTCGGTGGGCCAGAGCGCAGAGGTGACGCTGGACGGCACCTTTGAAATGCTGACCGGCACCGTGACCGCTGTGACCGGCACCGATGCTCTGAGCACCGGCAACCTGCTCACCCGCACCGTGACCATTGCTGTGCGCAATGCAGGCGGCCTGACCACTGCGCAGGCAGCAACGGCAACCATCAATGGCGTGAACTGCATTGCCGCCAAGTGCTTTGAGTATCAGGCAGAGCGCACCCTGACTGCCCTTGCCGCCGGTACCGTGACGGCCATCAATGTGCCGGAAGGCGGAGCCGTGAACAAGGACGATATCGTGCTGCAGATCAGCGGCGAGGACCTGACCGAGGCCATCCAGTCTGCCGCCGAGAGCCTGCGCAGCGCCGAGCTGAACATGGACAATCTGCAGGAGGCCATGAACAACTACACCATCACCTCGCCCATCAGCGGCACCATTATTGAAAAGAATGCCAAGGCCGGGGACGCGCTGTCCGCCGGCTCGGACCTGTGCACGATCTTTGACCTGAGCTATCTGGAGATGACCCTGAACGTGGACGAGCTGCAGGTCAGCAGCCTGTCGGTGGGTCAGAGCGTGCAGGTCACGGCGGATGCCGTGCCGGACAAAACCTATACCGGCGTTGTGACCCGTGTTTCCTTGAAGGGTACCTCCAATGGCGGCACCACCACCTACCCGGTCAAGGTGCGCATTGATGAGACCGATGGCCTGCGCCCGGGCATGAACGCCAATGCTGAGATCGTGGTGGCACAGGCAAAGAATACCCTTACCGTGCCCAACGCTGCCATCGTGCGCGGCGGCTATGTGCTGGTCACGCAGGACTCCCCCAGCGCAGTCAACGCAGACCCGGGCATGATCGCGCCGGACGGCTATGTGTATGTGCCGGTCAAGACCGGCGTCAGCGATGACAACTACACCCAGATCGTCAGCGGGTTGACCGGCAATGACACGGTGGCTTACGACTCTGCCGCAGCAAGTACCGATACGTACTATGACGACGGCGGCTATTACGAGGCGGATGCAGAGGGCACCGAGGGCGAGGAAGGCGCCGATGCTGCGAACAGCATGGTCGATGAAACAGAACCGGAAAACGGGACCGTACCGGCGGAAGAGCCTGTGGAAGCCGAGGAAAAGCAGGGCTCCGCAGGGGATGACGTGAATCCGTCTCAGGCAGACGGCGTGGTCTATCTGGGCTGACACAGGAGGAATGCATGAGCGCTCTGATCGAGTTTGATGAGGTGTGCAAGTATTACCAGATGGGTGACACCACGGTAAAGGCTGCAGACCACATCACCATGAAAATCGAAAAAGGCGAGTTTGTGGCCATCGTGGGCCAGTCCGGCTCCGGAAAATCCACCTGCATGAACATCATCGGATGTCTGGATGTGCCCACCCACGGCACCTACCGCCTGAACGGAAAAGACGTTGGCCGGATGAGCCGCAACGAGCTGGCATCCGTCCGCAACGAGATGCTGGGTTTCATCTTCCAGCAGTACAACCTTTTGCCAAGGCTCAACCTGATGGAGAACGTGGAGGTGCCGCTGGTGTATGCGGGCATCGGCCGCGCCGAGCGCCACGCCCGGGCCAAAGAGGTGCTGGAGCAGGTGGGTCTGGGCGATAAGCTCAGGAACCGCCCCAACCAGCTTTCCGGTGGCCAGCAGCAACGTGTTTCCATCGCTCGGGCACTGGTGCGGAACCCGGCGGTCATTCTGGCCGACGAGCCTACCGGCGCACTGGACAGCCACACCGGCCGCGAAGTGCTGGGAATGCTGCAGCAGATGCACGATGAGGGCCACACCGTGGTGCTCATCACCCACGATAATTCCATTGCGGTGCAGGCAGACCGCATCATCCGTCTGGAGGACGGGCGGGTGGTCTACGATGGCGATGCCCATGCACCGGAAGCCGTGGTGCAGCCCACGCTGCTGCCGGATGAGGAGGAAAAAGCATGATCATTGAGACCTTCCGTCAGGCCATCCAGAACGTGTGGAGCAACAAACTGCGCACCTTCCTTACCATGCTGGGCATCATCATCGGCGTTATGGCAGTCATCGTCATCGTGGGCTTGGGCAACGGCATGACCAAAAGCATGCGCGACAGCTTTTCGGCACTGGGTACCAACACCCTTTCGGTGCAGGTGTGGGGCAACGGCTCCCGCACCGTTTCGGTGGAGGAAATGTACAAGCTGCCCACGGAGTACCCGGAGCTGATCCAGTCCATTTCGCCGCAGATCGATTTCAGCGGCAGCGGCACGCTGAAGATCGGCACTACCAGCTACCGCTGGTCCAACATCAGCGGCGTGGACGAGAACTATTCCGCCATGAAAAATTACCAGATCGCGCAGGGACGCGGCCTGCAGTACATGGATATGAAGGATAACAAGCATGTGTGTGTCATCGGCGATTACCTCAACCGTGTGGCCTTTGGTGGCAACGGCCTTGGCCAGACGCTCAAGATCGGTGCCAACAAGTTCCGCATCGTGGGCGTGCTGGCGGCCAAAGTCAGCGATCCGGACATGCAGCAGGGCAGCGATGACGACTGCGTTTACCTGCCCTATACCACGGCCATGCGCCTTTCCAGCCAGAGCACGGTGAACAACTATGCCGCGGTCATGGAGGATGAGAGCCGCGCCAACGAAGCAAAGTCTGCGGTGGAAAGCGAACTGCAGCGCCTGCTTGGCTCGGATAACGGCTACTATGTCTATAGCGCCAGCGAGTGGCTGGAGGAAATGAACAACATGATCAACATGGTCATTGTGATCCTGACCGGCATTGCCAGCATTTCGCTGCTGGTGGGCGGCATTGGCATCATGAACATCATGTTGGTGTCGGTGACTGAGCGCACCCGCGAGATCGGCATTCGCAAGGCACTGGGTGCCAAGGAACGCACCATTCTGTCGCAGTTCGTGGTGGAAGCAGCCACCACCTCGGCCCTCGGCGGCGCACTGGGCATTGCACTGGGCTACATCGTATCCATGGGAGCAAACAAGGTGCTGCCCATGTTCACCAGCGGCACAACGGTCACGGTCAGCCCGTCCTTCAATTCCATCGCAGTGGCCTTTGGCATCTCGGTGGGGATTGGCGTGCTGTTCGGCTACCTGCCCGCAAAGCGCGCAGCGCGGCTCAACCCCATTGAAGCATTGCGCTATGACTGAACTCTTCTCTGCCGGCGTTGCGCCGGACTGCAAAACACCAAGGAAGGGGAATATACCTATGAAAAAACGTCTTTTCGCATGTCTGCTTGCAGCATGCCTGGCTGTGTCCGTGCTGGTGCTTCCGGCATCGGCGGCCAGCCTGAACAACTCGGCCATCCAGACGGCCATTACACTGGGCGCTATGGATACCAGCCAGACCGGCAGTCTGGATGCTGCCGTCACCCGCGGTGCATTTGCCAAGATGCTGGTCTCCTTTTCGGCCTACCGCGAAAGCGCCAGCCAGCAGGGCAATCTGGGCACACTGTATAAGGATGTGCCCGGCAGCTCTCAGTGGGCACCCTATGTGCGCATTGCGGTGCAGCAGGGCTGGATAAACGGCTATACTGATGGTACATTCCGCCCGGATAATACGGTCACGCTGGAAGAAGCCTGCACCGCAGCGCTCAAGCTGCTGGGCTATAAAATGACCGACCTCAACGGCGTGTTCCCGACGGCACAGCTGAACAAGGCGCAGGAACTGGGCCTGCGTAACCAGCTGAACCGCAGCCAGAGCGAGGCCATGAACTATGAGGACTGTGCTTTGCTGTTGTATAACACCCTCACGGCAAACACCGCCTCTGGCAGCGCCTATGGTACCAGCCTGGGCTTTACGGTTTCGAACGGTCAGGTGGACACCTCCACGGTAATGCTCAAGAGCCTGAAGGGACCCTTTGTGGCAGCGGAAGGCACCCAGCTGCCTTTTACGCCGGTGAGCATCTACCGCAACGATAAGGTCTCGGCTTCTGCAGAGCTGAACCGCTACGATGTGTATTATTACAGCGAAAGTCTGCAGACTGTATGGATCTACACCCGCAAAGCAGCAGGCCGCATCACTGCGGTTTCGCCCAGCGCCAGCGCACCCACGGCCGTTACCGTGGCGGGCACCAGCTATCAGCTGGGCAGCACAGCAGTGGCTTCCAAGGTGTCCAGCCTGAACGGCGGCGGCGTGGGCGAAGTGGTCACTCTGCTGCTGGGCATGAACAATGAGGCGGCGGATGTTATTACCGGCGCAGAGGCCGACGAGGTGTTCTACGGCGTGGTGCAGGGCGCAGCCCGCAGCCTTGTGGAAGATAACGGCGCGGATGTGCTGCAGCGCGTGGCTGTCATGTGCACCGATGGTGTTCAGCGCACTGTGAATGTGGACAAAAGCCTGAACTACCCCAAGGGCTGGCTGGTAGAGATCCGCGTAACGCCGGAAGGCGAGTCCGTGAGCGGCATCGAGAACAAGGTCGTTACCGGCAAGGTCAATGCAGAGGCAACGGCACTGGGCAGCTATGCCCTTGCCGACGATGTACAGATTCTGGATACAACTGCGGAGGGTGTGGCTGGGACGGTTCGTCCCAGCCGCCTAGCGGGGACAGACCTGAATCTTCTGAACGTCCGCTACTATACGCTGAATGAGAAGGGCGAGATCGACCGCCTGATCCTGAATGATGTCACCGGCGACCTGTGGACCTACGGCGTGCTGGATGATATCAAGAATGTGGCAGTCAACTACTCGGAACTGCAGACGCTGGCCAAGATCATTTCCACCGGAAAGAGCGACAGCACGGATACGCAGGATAAGATCGTGGACGACCTGAAGGATGTTCTGGTGCCCACCACCAGCGAAGTGCTGTGGGGTGTGATCAACGGCGATATCCTCTCCACTCTGTGGCAGAAGATCACAGCCAACACGGATAGCCTGCTCAGCCTTGGTCTGCGGCAGGTGGGCAGCCTTGTAGGCGAACCGTATGCGTCCATCTTCCGCTATATTGGCGGCGGTGCTACCTATGTGTGCTATGTCAATGGTTCGCAGGTGGCTTTCACCACCAACGTCAAATATCCGGTGCTGGTAGGTGGTGTTGCAGCCCGCAGAGAGACGACCGGCAGCGTGCGGACGATGGTCCAGCTCATGCCCATGAAGATCGATCAGGTGGGTGCAGCGTCGGTCATGAGCAACGGCACCCGCTTTGAGATGGCGGACGACGCACAGGTGTATCTGTGGTACAAGGGTCAGTACTACGCCACCAAGCTGACCGAGGTCAACTCGGAGGGCTACTACCTGACCGGCTGGTACGATAACTTTGGCTGTGCTGCGGGCAAGCGCGTGCGTGTGATCGTGGCCGTCAAAAAGGACTGATGGATTATTACAGCGTCCCGCGCCGCATTCTGCGCGGGGCAAGGCAGTTGGTGTACCCACGCCGCTGCCCGTTTTGTGATCGGGTGCTGGGCAGTGTGCCTGTCTGCCCGGATTGTGCCGCGGAGCTGGAAGAGCTGCGCAGAAAGCCGGGAATGCGGCTGGACGCTTCTCAGCATTATTTAGGGGAACTGACCGGTGCAGCAGCACCGTTCCGGTATGAGGGCTGTGTGCGGCGCGGCATCCTGCATACAAAATACCATGCTGCACCGTGGGCGGCGGTGGAGCTGGGCCTCTGGCTGGCAAAGCTGGCCTTTGGCAGCGAGATGCATATGGCCGGTGCAGAACCGGTGCCGGAGCTTGTGGAAGGCATGTCCCTTGGGTACGACTGCATCGTTCCCGTACCGGCATCCGGCAGAGCGCGCGGCTACAATGTGCCGCAGCTCATGGCGGTGCCGCTGGCCCGCGCACTGGGGATACCGCTGTACCCGAAAGCACTGGGCCGCACTCGTGCAAAGCGGCATCAGGCGGGCCTGCCCTTTGAGCAGCGCCTTGCCAATGTGGCGGGTGCCTTCCGGGTGACGAACACGGAACTTGTGGAGGGCAGAAAGGTGCTTTTGGTAGACGATGTGATCACCACCGGTGCCACGGCAGCAGCCTGCACACAGGCGCTGCTGGCAGCCGGTGCCGAGAGTGTGTTTGCAATTGCACTTGCCACTGTTGAATTTGAAATGTTTCCCGCAAGGGATCAGCCGCTGCAGGAAAACGAGCCGGATTTTTGAAAATTTATTTGCAAAAACTTGGCAGAAAAAGCTTGACAAAACACCCTGAATCAAGTATACTAATTGAGCTGTGAGCGATAACCGCTTGCAGATATCCGGGTGTAGCGCAGTTTTGGTAGCGCGCTTGAATGGGGTTCAAGAGGCCGTGAGTTCGATTCTCGCCACTCGGACCAAACAAAAATAATCCGAACTTGTTTCCGATAGAGGAGATGGGTTCGGATTATTTGTTTTCTTCGGAAAGCTCAATGCAGGTGTCCATAAATCCGTTATTTAAAAGGCTTCTTAATTTTCGAGCGCTAGTTTTGGATGTATAGACGTTCAGTGATATTAGTTAAAAAGTTGACCTTTTATATAGGACTATGATATACTTGGCACAGAAAATTAAAAATCACAAGACGATTAAAGCAAAGCACCAGAATGGAGACTTTGAAATGGCGTATGAAATCGATTTTATAGGTGTGAACTCAGAGAAAAGCACAAAAGATGCCGATGCAATTTGCATGCGTTGGAGGTCTGGAGTATCATTCGACGGAACAGCAACTTACAAAATAGGTGTCGTCGATGGTGGATTTGAGGCACATGGTGATGCTCTGGTTGCACACATGAACCAATATTATTTCAATGATGAACTTAATATAAAAGACATCACCGAAAAATCGGTTGATTTTATAGTTATAACTCATCCAGACCAAGACCATACAATTGGAATAAAAAAAGTTTTAGAGAATTTCAGCGTAAAAAAGATTTATATGAATCGCCCGTGGAAATACGTAGATGACCTTTTTGATAAAATTAATGATGGACGCATTACAAAAGAAAGTCTTGCAAGGAGATTGAGAGAAAAATATAAAACGATTGCTGATATTGAGGATATGGCTAAAGAAAAAAACATTCCAATTTATGAGGCGTTCGAGGGAACTCATATCGAAGATGAGTTGTTGATACTCTCCCCTGAAAAGCAATACTATTTAAGCCTTTTGGTGTCCTCAGAAAAGACACCTCTTGAAATGAGCTCAGCGCTTCAACATGATGGAACACTTCTAAAGTTTCTGGAGTCGGTTAAAGATTTTGCACTAAATATTCTTGAAACATGGGACATCGAAACGCTTAGAGAAAGTGAAACGACTTCAGCAGAAAATGAAACGAGTGTAATTCTAAGGGGAAAAGTGGATGGCTCTGGTTTCATCCTTACAGGTGATGCAGGTATTGGTTCATTAAATAGAGCAATTGATTATATGGAAAAAATTGGCGAAAACATTGTAGAGGATATTTCTTTTTACCAAGTTCCTCATCATGGAGGACGACACAATGTGAGTCCATCAGTATTAAACCGGATGCTAGGAGAAAAGATTGAAAAAGGTAGCTCTCGAAATAAAGTAGCATTTGCTTCCGTAGCCCAGAATTCAAGTCACCCATTGAAAATGGTTACCAATGCATATATTAGACGTGGTGTTACCATATATAAAACAAATGGCAATGTAATATGCCATCACAATGGTAAAATGCCTGATCGCAGATGGGTAGGGCTGAAGTCAATTGAGTTCTCTGACTATGTAGAAGAATGGAGCAATTGATATCATGGATAGCGATCTCAAAAATTACAGAGAAAAGGAATTGAAATCATTTGTATTGGGAAATATTCTCCTGATTCTTATGGAAACCGGGATTGTTGATAATATCGTACAGCTTATGAGTTCGAGTGATCTTTGGAAGGCAGCAGCAGAACTGTTCGAATCCTCTATCATATCATCAATAATCTATATTTTCGTGTTCTGTTTTGATTCAATTCTTCAAGGACGGCTAAAAGACAAGGTTATTTGGCCTATAAAAGGACTTCCAGGAAATACAATTTTCTTAGATATCGATAAAAACAATAAAGATGAGCGTTTTTCTAAGCAAACAGCAAGAAAAGTTTATGAGAAGTTATATACCCAAATCGATTCTTGCAAGGACAAAAAGGAATGCGAAAAAATCCAGAACCAATACTGGTACGCGATATATCAAAAATATGAAAGTCAAGCACAAATCTATATGGCGCAGCGTGATTTTTTGCTGCTTAGAGACATGACAATTATGATGTTATGGATAGGATTTATGTATGTTTTCTTGTCGTGGTACATTAAAAGACCGCTTTCATGTAAATTAATCACAGTCTTTATAATTGAGTTTATGCTTATGTGGATTGGTGCTAGGGTAAAAGGAAACCGATTTGCTTACAATGTTATCGCAAAAGATTTGGCAAAATATTATAATGAACACAACAGCAAATCTTTGATTTCTTGAATAAGCATATTATATGATGTGACACTAGCTTGTGTCGGTGTGAATAGCTATTGTATGCTTTGAATAGTCCAAGTGTTAATACTTAAGACTTTTTCTCTTTGATTTATAAAGAAAACTCTGAAAAAGCGGAGCATCAGCAAAAACAAGTGTATAGCTATTAATTTATAACTAAAACAGGGTGCGCCCTGCCGGACGCACCCCGCAAAAATCCACACGCGATATGTAAAGGCAGGGAGTTCCCCATCGGGAACTTCCTGTTTTTCGTTGTTTGCATGATGAACCTGCTCCGCCTGCCACGCGGCAAACTCCCTCTGGCCTTCCTCGCTGTTCCAGCAGGCAAGGATGGCCGGGTAGAATGCCCGCGCCAGACGGTCGATGACTTCATCGGGGTAAGGGGAAGTATTTGTGGACTTTTTCTTTTTGTTCAAACGCACGCTCCTTTGATCGTCCCACCGTGGCAAAGTCGGGCGAGAAAATCAAAGTTCCAATTTTTATCAGGCGCAAGGGCGCGGATGCTTTCCGCCCTGCTCTTGCGGCGGGTGGCTCGTTGATGGCTTACAAGTGCCTGTGGTTATGCCGTTTTAGAGGATTTACCGCTGGATTCTGCAAGAACTTCGCCCAGCGTTTTCAAAAACTCAAGATGAGGCTTCAGGGCAAAGCGAAGAACTTTGACCTGTTCCGGATGCGTAAGAAGTTTCGGGTTCAAGTCGAACGTAACCTCCCAACTCTTTCGCATGAGAGATTCAGCATTGTGGAGCCGGTAGTACAGTTCGAGAAACTTTTGGGGAACATCATAGTTTTCATCAATGGTGTTGCTGGCGGCTTTCTCTGCCTGCTTCACCGTTACTTTGTTAGGCTTGACCTTCTTCGGCTTCGGCACATAATTTTTGATTTCCTCAAAAATTTCAGCCTGTTCTTCGGGCTTGGCCTTGCCGAGATTTTCGAGAAGATAATCGGGAATGTGCAGTTCCTCGCGGAAGAACCGATCACGGAAACCGGGAGACAGTTCATCCGCAACGTCAACGCCGTGGGCATAGTATTCTGCACGGCGGACTGAACTTGCGCTGCTGTGATTTTCCTGTGCAATTCAAGAGTATCCAGAATGTACGATTCCCGCAGCATAGGTCTGCCATGTTCGTCCAGAAGTTGCTTTCCGGTGAACGCATCATGCTGGTAAACGAGGTACGCTTCGATGGCGGTGTAGTCCGAGTTTTTAGAGGCGATATGCTTGAGCGTTGCCATACAGTTCACCCAGAACTTTCTCGGCGTGCAGCCGGAATGCAGTCAGGTCTGCAAGTTCGTCAAGGAGTTTCGCCCGGATCTGCTCGGTGTCTGCACCGCCGGAATTGAAGTGCCTTGCAAGCTGGTTGAGATTGCTGCCCACCTTGCTGCACTGGGCAAGCAAAGTGGAAACAGCGGTCAGGGTTTCTTCTCCGCCACCAGCAACGATGACTGTTTTCTCGATCTTGACGTTGTGAATGGCACGGCGGATAAAAGTGGAGAGGGAGAGATTCAGGAGTTTGCAAGTGAGTTCCAGTGACGCTTTTTCCTCCGTTGTCACACGGAACTTGATGACGTGCGTTTTGTTGTTCGGCGTGTCGTGGTGCTGGGAATTGCTAGGGGTCGATTGAACATTCGTTTTGTTCATTGTACCTCCTGTCTGTTCGATAACTCCTCGGTGAAGTTATGTAAAACACGACACGCCGTTGCTGTTCGCACCGTCAGGTGCGAACCATGAGCAGGGTTTGGGGTGGGACCGCGTTTGCGAAGCGCAGCGCAGCAATGAAAGCCCCAGTGGGGCTTTTAAGCGGCAGAACGGTCTGCGATAGCAGATGGAGGGGCCTAGCCCCGACAAGTTCAACAAATGTTTCCGAATTGTTAAGACGCAAAAATAAGTAGAGAGTTCCGCTGCTCATGTAATGGGGTCACCGTTTGCTCCGAACGAAGTTCCTGCCCCTGTTTGTGCAGCGGCGTTGTCCGGCTCGCCCACAGAAAGTGTGAGGTTGTGGCGCAGTATCACGTTCAGACGGCTTATGAAGGATTCAAGGTTCGGTATGAAGAAAGCCGGGCACAGCGCGGACACTGTGTCCTGCTTCTTTCAAGCACAAGAATAACGCTTTGAGGTTGTGCTGCAAACAACCGAAAGCGAATTTCAGAGAATTGTACAACCACATAAGGTTCTATTTGTAAAAAAATACCGCCCAAGCAGCGCAGCGATGATTTTGTCGGGTGAAACAGCGGCAAAATGAATCGGGTGTGTTGCGGGGCGGTTGATCTTTTAGGGATGATCCACGGCGAGGCTGTGTTCAAAATGAACACGACCACATCTTGTGGATGGCTTCAAGCCAATCCACAAAAGCAGCGGGATTTGTGACAGAGAATATCACGCATTGAACGGTGCGTCAAGATAATTTGAAAAAAATTATTGCGGCAAAGCGGTGATAGTAGGACTTATAGGAGGCTGCTTGAGCTGTTTTTTCTATTTACAGCTACAATGATAGCCATTGGGGGATTGTGATTGGTCAGGGCTGAAAAGGGCTTTCATGATTTGCTGCAGCGCATCATGTCCTCGACGCTCCCAGCGTCCTCAAAGGACGATTTGATGGGTGTGTAGGGATAAGCTGTAAAAAGAAGCATGGACGCCCCCGAAAAGGAGAGCGTCCATGCTTCTTGCTGTATCCGAATGGAGGAGATTGCGAAATCAGTGATTGTCCGGGCAGACGATTTCCAGCATCTGATCGAAAACCTCTTCCATCTGCCGCACCAGTGTGAACTGGGTGCGGGCGCGGTCGAGGTTGTGATCCGGGCGAGCAATATGGAAATAATGGTCGCCCTCCAGATAGTCAGTCAGAAAACGGATGCCGCATTCCAGCGTCATGAGCCTTGCACCCCATGCAAGGCTCTTTTTTTCTGCCATGCTCATGGATGCCCCGGCAGTGGAGAGATACCCTTTGGCGAACACTTCGTACAGATGCAGGTCAAAATGGACTTTGCTCTGGTCAGGTTCGTCCTCAGCACAGTCGTTGGCACCGGTGCGGATGGAATCGCCGAAGTCGTAGGCCGAAAGTCCCGGCATCACGGTGTCGAGGTCAATGACACAGATGCCTTTTCCGGTAGCGGCATCGATGAGGACATTGTTGATCTTGGTGTCATTGTGGGTGACGCGCAGAGGAATTTCGCCAGCTGCCAGCTGATCCAGCAGGACATGGCAGTCCTGCTCCCGCGCATGGATAAATTCGATTTCCGACGTGATATTTTTTGCCCGGCCCAGTGCATCGGCGGCGAGGGCTTTTTCAAAATTGGCATAGCGGTTGGGCGTGTCGTGGAAGCGGGCGATGGTTTCGTGGAGGGTGGAGGCCGGGTAATCCTCCAGCTGGTTCTGGAATTTGCCCAGTGTCTCGGCCACGGTGCGGAAGTCGGTTTCGCTGCCGACCTGCTGCAAACAGATGGTATCTTCTACAAAGTCGTAGGCACGCCATGCGCCGCCGTCTGCATCCAGATAGCAAGTCGACCCCGACAAAGTTGGGATGACATTCAGCGTTTCCCGTGCTGGGTCGCCGCCCTCGGCAAGAATTTTCGCCCGCAGATGCCGGGTCACGCCGCAGACATTCTCCATCAGGCCCACCGGGTTAGTAAAGGTATCTGTGTTGATGCGCTGCAAAATAAAGCGTTTGGAATGATCTTCCCGCCAGACCACAAAGGTGTCGTTGATATGCCCCTCACCATAGTGGTGAGCATCGCAGAGCACAGGCCCGCCAAAATCAAAGGCATTTGCAGCAGACTGGAGCAAAGAAAGGGTAACGGATTTCATCATAAATTCCTCGTTTTCGTTATACTTCATGCCGTTTTGTCGGGGCGGGGCGTTTTCCCTGCCGCGTCTGACGGCGGTATTCGTTGGGGGTCATGCCCTCCGCCTTGCGGAAGCACTGGGAGAAATAGCTGGGGGAGGAAAAGCCCATCAGCTCGCTGATCTGCGCCAGACTGTAGCTGGTGTTGCCTAGCATATGCTTGCTCTCCTCAATGCGGCGGCGGTTCAGGTAAGTAATAGGGGAAATGCCGTACTCCCGCTGGAAGGTGTGGGCCAGATAGTATTTGTTCAGGTGGGCAAGCTCTGCCAGCAGGTCCAGCGAGATATCCTCGCGGTAGTTGGTGTCCAGATACCGCTTGATCTCGGCGCACTCCCGGTTCTCGGTCGGGGCAGCCTCCTCCAGCTGCAGCGAAATGGTGGTGCAGCGCACTAGCCAGATCAGCAGTACCTCCAGCAGGTCCTGACAAACGGTCTCGCAGCCGTCTAAGCTGCGGTCGGCCTCGGCCAGCAGCATGTGCAGCAACGTGACCATCCGCTCCCGGTTCTCCCGGCAATTGAAGATGGCGTAGTTCGTATCCGCCTTGCTGAACAAAAACTCCATGCTGGCAACGCCCAGCACGATATACTCCAAGGGCGAGGCGTTCAGGCTAAGCTCGGTATGCTCCACCTGCGGGTTCACAATGACCATATCGTCCGGCTTTACCGGGAACAGCTGCCCGGCAAGGTAGAACTGTCCCTCGCCGCTGAGGCAGTAGAACAGCTCCGTGCAGGAGTGGGTGTGGGTGGTACTGTTCCAATCGCCGCCAAATTTGCTTTTGCTGATGTACAGCAGCCGGAAGGATTCCCGCGGAGCGGGCGCGTGGCGGATATCAAAGCGCTGGGTACTCATAGATGATCGGCTCCTTCGGGAAACGCAAATTTTCTAAAAATAAACGCAACATTCTAAAAACATTATCAAAAAATGGTGCGTTGTTTCGTGCACTTTACCCTCATTATAGAGGGAACATACAAAAAAAGCAAGCCCTGATTTTAGGCTAATTTTTATATTTTTGTTTCTCAAGTCCCTTCGAAATATGTCAAAATAGTTACAGGCTTGGGATTATGCTGAAACTTCTAAAAGATTTTTAGCACTTTTGCTGGAAGAATTTTTTAGAAAGCAACATCTATAAAAAATGAAACAACAAACCTCTTGAGCAAGGAAGCGAAAGAATTTATATTGGAGGCAGAAAAACACACAGTCCTTCGGGCAAAGCCTGTTTGCCCGGCTGTGTTTGAACGGAACAAAATGATGGAGGCAACACAGTATGAATCGTATTTCTCGTCGTAATTTCCTGAAGGCGGCCGGCGTTGGTGCCGCTGCACTGAGCTTGGCTGCCTGTGGTGGTGCTGCCAGCTCCACCGCGTCCAGCACGGCATCTTCTGCCGCTACTTCTTCCGCAGTGGCTGCGGACGTCACCATCAAGGTTGCTGCCATCGAGACCGGCTACGGCGCTGAGATGTGGAAAAAGGTCACCGAGGCCTTTACCGCCCAGACCGGCATCAAGGTGGACCTGACCACCGACAAAAAGCTGGAGGACGTCATCGGCCCCTCCATGCAGGGCGGCGACTACCCCGACGTGGTCCATCTGGCCACCGGCCGTGAAGCTGCCCTGACCGAGCAGTTCATCAAGGGCAACCTGATCGCCGACATCACCGATGTGCTGAGCATGACCGTGCCCGGCGAGAGCAAGAAGGTGAGCGAGAAGATCGCCGGCGGCTTTACCGACACCTCCCTGACCAACCCCTACGGCGACGGCAAAACCTATCTGGCTCCCATGTTCTACAGCCCCTGCGGCCTGTTCTACAACGCCGGTTTCCTGAAGGAAAAGGGCTGGGACGTGCCCAAGACCTGGGACGAGATGTGGGCACTGGGCGACAAGGCTGCCGCTGAGGGCACCTACCTGTTCACCTACCCCACCACCGGCTACTTCGACGCCTTCTTCTATGCGCTGATGTACGCCGCAGGCGGCCCGGAGTTCTTCAACAAGGCTACCCACTACGAAGAAGGCATCTGGGACACCCCCGAGGCAAAGACCTGCTTTGATATCGTGGCAAAGCTGGCTTCTTACACCAACCCCATCACCCCCGCACAGGCCAACGATCAGGACTTTACCCAGAACCAGCAGCTGGTGCTGGACAACAAGGCCCTGTTCATGCCCAACGGCACCTGGATCGTGGGCGAGATGGCCGAGGCTCCCCGTGCAGACGGCTTTGAGTGGGGCATGACCGCCCTGCCCGCTGTCAAGGCCGGCGGCGACAGCTACAGCTACACCTGGTTCGAGCAGGCATGGATCCCCGCCGGTGCCGAGCATCAGGATGCCGCCAAGCAGTTCGTGGCTTACCTGTACAGCGACGAAGCCTGCAAGCTGTTTGCCGAGAGCGGCGCTATCCAGCCTGTGCTGGGCATCGCCGACAGTCTGGAAGGCGACAACAAGATGTTCTACTCCATCTACGACAACGGCGCAAAGGCCGCCATGGGCAACTTTGCAGCCTTCAGTGCCATCCCCGGCGTGGAAGTGCGCACCGTGTTCTTCGACCCTGTCAACTCTCTGGTGTCCGGCAGCATGACCGAGCAGCAGTGGATCGATGGCATCAAGTCCGCCAGCGACCAGATGCGCGCCAACATCATCGAGTAATTAAGCCCTGCCCAGCGGGGGCGGTTTTTACCGCCTCCGCTTTTTTGGGCTGTACAGTACCATCAAGAAAGGAGCGGTCAATCCCCTATGAGAACGGATAAAAGCCGCAAACGGTTCGTATTCCTCTGTGTGGCACCGGCTACCATCCTGTTTTTCCTCTTTATGATCCTGCCCACCCTCAACGTGTTCCGCATGAGTTTGTATGAGCGGGGTGCCTATTCTCCCAACGAGACCTTTGTGGGGCTTAAAAACTTCCAGCATCTGCTGCGGGACGCCCAGTTCATCCGCTCCATGCAGAATATGATCCTGCTGGTGGTAACGGTCACCCTGATCACCTTCGCCTTTGCACTGGTATTTGCCGCCATCCTCACCCGGGAGAAGATCAAAGGCCAGAACTTTTTCCGCATCATCTTCTACATCCCCAACATCCTGTCGGTGGTCGTCATCTCCGGCATCTTCTCTGCCATCTATAAGCCGGAAAACGGCATGCTGAACAGCATCATCGGCCTGTTCCGCAACATGAGCGACCCCATCCTGTGGAAGGGCGAAAAACTGGTCATCCCCTCCATCATCATTGCCATGGTGTGGCAGGCCATCGGCTACTACATGGTCATGTACATGGCCTCCATGTCTGCCGTGCCCATCAGCCTGTACGAGAGCGCCAATCTGGACGGTGCCGGGCGGCTGACCCAGTTCTTCCAGATCACCATCCCCCTCATCTGGACGAATATCCGCACCACCCTCACCTTCTTTATCATCTCCACCATCAACATGGCCTTCCTCTTCGTCAAGGCCATGACCAGCGGCGGGCCCAACGGCGCATCGGATGTGGCGCTGAGCTATATGTACAGCCAGAAAGACGCTGGCCTGTATGGTTACAGTATGGCCATCGGCGTGGTAATCTTCCTGTTCTCGTTTGCCTTGTCCGCCTGTGTCAACAAGGTCACCAACCGCGATACGCTGGAATTTTAAGGAGGGAAGAAGATGCAGAATACCACCGAAAAATCTTCCCGCTCTGCGGAAGGTCTGTACAAGTTTTTCATCTATTTTGTGCTGGTGCTGCTGGCCGTTACCATCATCGTGCCGGTGGCATGGGTGTTCATGGCCTCCATCAAGCAGAATGCAGAGTTCTACGGCAACCCCTGGGCACTGCCCGCCGGGTTCTACTGGCAGAACTTTGTCAACGCATGGAACGGCGCGAAAATGGGCGAATATATGCTCAACTCGGTCATCGTCACCGCGCTGGCGCTGGCGCTGCTGCTGGTCGTTGCCCTGCCCGCCGCCTACTGCCTGTCCCGCTTTCACTTCAAGGGGTGCAAGGTGCTGAACACCCTGTTCATGGCGGGCCTGTTCATCAACGTGAACTACATCGTGGTGCCCATTTTTTTGATGCTGCGGGACGGCGATGTGTGGCTGAAAGGCCATTTCGGCAGCGGCTTTCTGCTGAACAATCTGGTGGTGCTGGCGGTGGTATACGCCGCCACCGCGCTGCCCTTTACCATCTACCTGCTGTCGGGCTACTTTGCCACCCTGCCCCACGATTTTGAGGAGGCCGCCTACATCGACGGTGCAAGCTACTTTTCCACCATGACCCGCATCATCTTCCCCATGGCAAAGCCCTCCATCATCACCATTATCCTGTTCAACTTCCTGTCCTTCTGGAACGAGTATATCATCTCCATGACCCTGATGAGCTCCACCAAGGCACCCCGCACCCTGCCAGTAGGTCTTTTGAACCTGATGCAGGCGCAGCAGAGCGCCGCCCAGTACGGTACTATGTACGCAGGCCTTGTGCTGGTGATGCTGCCCACCCTGATTTTGTACATCTGCGTGCAGCGGCAGCTGACGCAGGGCATGACCGTGGGCGGCCTGAAAGGTTAAGGTGACAGACGATGAAAGCATATTGGAAAAACCATCCCGCCCTGCGCATGGTACTGATGCTGGTGCTGTTCGTGCTGGCACTGGTGCTGGTGGTGTCCGGCTGGAAAATGACCGGACAACTGGCAGGGCTTGGCATCATGCTGGTGGGCGTAGCGCTGCTGCTGGCAGTGCTGGCGCTGTATAACGCCGCCTACGATTGACCCCCTACAATTCAAAGAGAGGCAAAAGGAGAGTTTCCCATGGACGAACTGAGAAAGACCGGGCGCGTGACCATTCCCACAGACTTGGACGTTGTGCCCGAAACATTGGAGATCTTAAAAAAGTGGGGAGCCGATGCCATCCGCGACTGCGACGGCACCGACTTTCCGCAGCAGCTCAAGGATGCGGACGCCAAGATCTACTCCACCTACTATACCACCCGCAAGGACAACGCATGGGCAAAGGCAAACCCGGACGAGGTACAGCAGTGCTACATCATGACCGGCTTTTACACCGCCCCCGGCGACACCGTGACCATCCCGCTGATGAAGGGCATCAGCCCGGAGCTGATGCAGGTGAACACCAACGACGACATCACCCGCTGGTGGGAGGTCATGGATCGAACCACCGGTCAGCCCGTGCCGCCGGAGCAGTGGAGCTACGCCGACGGCAGTGTGACCGTACAGGCCGTACCGTTCCATGAGTATACCGTCAGTTTTCTGGCTTACCTCATCTGGGACCCGGTGCATATGTACAACGCTACCACCAACGGCTGGACGAATTTTGAGCACCAGATCACTTTTGATGTGCGTCAGCCCAAGACCCACAAGTATTCCATGGAGCGCCTGCGCAAGTTCATTGCAGAGCACCCCTATGTTAACGTCATCCGCTACACCACCTTCTTCCACCAGTTCACCCTGATCTTCGACGAGCTGAAGCGGGAGAAGTTCGTGGACTGGTATGGATACTCTGCTTCGGTCAGCCCTTATATCCTCAACCAGTTTGAGCAGGAAGTGGGCTACAAGTTCCGCCCGGAGTACATCATCGATCAGGGCTACTACAACAACCAGTATCGGGTGCCCAGCAAGGAATTTCGGGATTTTCAGGCCTTCCAGCGCCGCGAGGTGGCAAAGCTTGCCAAGGAGATGGTGGATATCACCCACGCGTGCGGGTGCGAAGCCATGATGTTCCTCGGCGATCACTGGATCGGCACCGAACCTTTCATGCCGGAGTTCAAGACCATCGGACTGGATGCCGTAGTGGGCAGCGTGGGCAACGGCTCCACCCTGCGCCTGATCTCTGACATTGAGGGCGTGAAGTACACCGAGGGCCGTTTCCTGCCGTACTTCTTCCCCGACACCTTCCACGAGGGCGGCGACCCGGTGCGGGAAGCCAAGGAGAACTGGGTTACAGCCCGCCGCGCTATCCTGCGCAAGCCCATTGACCGCATCGGCTATGGCGGCTATCTGAAACTGGCCTTGCAGTTCCCGGAGTTCGTGGACTACGTGGAGAGCGTCTGCAACGAGTTCCGCGAACTGTACGAGAACATCAAGGACACCACACCCTACTGTGTCAAGCGAGTGGCCGTGCTGAACTGTTGGGGTAAAATGCGGGCTTGGGGCTGCCACATGGTGCATCACGCCCTCTATTATAAGCAGAACTACAGCTATGCCGGTGTCATTGAGATGCTGTCCGGTGCGCCCTTTGATGTGAAGTTCATCAGCTTTGAGGACATCAAGAACGACCCGCATCTGCTGGATTCGTTGGATGTCATTATCAATGTAGGCGATGCCGACACCGCACACACCGGCGGCATCTGGTGGGAAGATCCGGAGATCTCCTCTGCCATCCGCAAGTTCGTCTGGAATGGCGGCGGCTTCATCGGCGTGGGTGAGCCTTCCGGTCACCCGTATCAGGGCCACATTCTCCAGCTTGCCAGCGTGTTGGGCGTGGAAGAAGAAAACGGCTTCACCCTCAACTACGACAAGTACAACTGGGAAGAACACCCGAACCACTTCATCCTGAAAGACGCCGACCGGCCCATCGACTTTGGCGAAGGCAAGAAGAACATCTATGCGCTGGAAGGCACCGAAGTACTGGTGCAGCGAAACAAAGAAGTGCAGATGGCGGCACACGACTTCGGCAAGGGTCGTGCCGTGTACATCAGCGGTGTGCCTTACAGTTTTGCCAACAGCCGCACCCTTTACCGCGCTATCCTGTGGAGTGCCCACAGCGAGGAGGAACTGCATACATGGTTCAGCTCCAATTATAATGTAGAAGTTCACGCCTACGTCAAGAACGGCAAGTATTGTGTGGTGAACAATACGTACGAGCCGCAGGACACCACCGTTTACACCACAGACGGCAGCAGCTTTGCTCTGCATCTGGATGCCAACGAGATCAAGTGGTATGAGATCTAAGTTCTCCTTTTCATAAACGAACACAACGGGCAGCTCTGTTATCAGAGCCGCCCGTTGTGTTTGCTGTATCTGCCGATAACTCAACCTGTGTCAATCGAACGCGCAATGGAGATGGCTGGAAACGCAGAAATTCAGTAATGCGAGCGTAATAGACCTGCAGAAAAAAGAAACTGCCCGTGCGAGTATGCGTAAGATGGTGAAGCACTTGCTGAAAAAATATAAGTATGCGCCAACGTCAAGCGGCGTAAGGGCTGCAACAAAAAGACCGTGCAGAAGGACTGGCTGGAAGATCTGGTCGTCCGGGAGACGATGAAGCTGATTCAGGACGATGCGGTGATCGACAAGATCGTTCAATTGGTCATGGATGTCCAGAATCAGGAAAATACCACGATTCCGCTGCTGGAAAAGCAACTGCGAGAGGTCAACAAAAAGCTGGACATCCTGATGAAGGCAATCGAGGACGGCTTGTACACCCGGACAATGAAAGAGCGTCTGGAAGCGCTGGAAATCCAGAAAGATGAACTGACTGCAAAATTGCAGACGAAAAGTTGAAGAAGCCTAGCTTCAATGAGGATTTCATCCGATTCTGGCTGATGAAATTTAGAAAGTTCGATATTTCGCGAAAAAAGCAGCGAAAAGCGCTGATTGAAATTTTTGTAAATGCCATTTTCCTGTACGATGACCGGATGCTGATCACGTTCAACTACAAGGATGGCACCCAAACTGTCCGGTTTGAGGACACTTTGACGGCTGATGGGGTAGAAGGAGATAGTTCGGATTTGTCCAGCTCTGCTGGACCAAAAGCTCCACAGACGAATTTGTTCGTCTGTGGAGCTTTTTTGTTTGCCCACAGCGTGGTCAGAAAATGAAAAAAGAATGCAAAATGCGGTGCGCTTGAAAAAATGTCAGGACGGGATTTTTGTAAAAAATGTAGAATATCTTGCCGGAAACTGTGCATTCTCTCCAACAAAAACTGCCCAAACGTGTTGATATTGAGAAAAAAGCTTCACAAACGTTTACAAAAGGGTAACAGGTTGGTATACTTTATGGTGGTAAACGTAACAAGCCATGGAAGCTGAAAGGAGAACCTACCCGTGAATACCGCTGCACCGTCCCGTAAAAAACTGCTGAGCTTTGTGCTGACACTGGTGTTTATGCTCACCTGCCTGCCGGCTGCCTTGGCGGTTGATCTGAATGTGGACGCAGGCTTCTACTTCAAGCAGAGCCGTGGCGGCACCTGCACACTGGCATCCGCAGCCATGATGCTGCGCCGCCGTGCCTATTTTGACGGCCTGACCGACTGGTCCACTGTGACCGAGAACAGTGTCCGTTCCACAGCATGGTCCAACGGGCTTTCCCACAGCTTTACATATAAGGAGATGCAGGTGGGCTACGGCACACTGCCCTCCCGCAAACAGGAAAAAGTACAGACCCTGATCACCCTGCTTTCGCAGCACCCGGAGGGCATCGTGCTGTATGACCGCAGCCAGCCCCATGCAGTGCTGCTCACCGACTACACCAACGGCAACTTCTATTGCTCCGATCCGGCAGGCAACATCTCTTCCGGACGCATCCCGCTGGAAAACTCCAGCGTTTCGGTCAATAGGTCCTCCTGCTACTGGTATGTGGCATCAGATCACAACTTCATTGCTGCAGAGGCTGACGGCCTGCGTCTGGAAGGCATGAGCTACCCCATCAATGTCCGTGCGGGCAAGGGCATGGCACTGACCGGCACTGCAAATGCTGCGCTGGGCACCACCCTGACCAATGTGCAGGTGGCAGTGCTGGACGAGAACGACCAGACGGTGTTCACTGCACAGGCAGCACCCAATACGGCGATCTTCTCCTTCAAGTCGCTGGACAGCTCCATCCGCTTTGGTGAACTGCCCGCAGGCAATTACACCTACATGGTGGTCGTGACCGATTCTCAGGGCGATAACCTCTGCTTTACCAGTGACTTCACGGTTTCGGATGGCTCGGCAAGCAGCGGCGTTTACTGGTCGGTGAAGGATACCGAGGGCACCAAGCTGCTGGACAGTATTCAGGAAGTTCAGGATGCCTTTGCAAATGCAACTGAGTCCACTCTGGGCTGGTTTGGCGGTCTATTCCAGTAAAATCATAAACGACAAAAAAGAAGTCCCGGAATACACTTCCGGGATTTCTTTTTTTGCTGTAATTTATTGTAAAAAAAGCTTATTTCAGGGTTCCGTCCAGTACCTGACTGTAATACCAGGGCTTTGGTGCGCGGAAGGTCTTGCCGTTGAGGAACTCGAAATCCGGCTGGTTGAAACGGGGCATGGTGAGTTCCCATGCGCACAGGGCCTGATACTTGAGTTTCAGTTCGCGGTTGGCGGTGTTGTTGCCGTATTTGCTGTCGCCCAGAATGGGACAGCCGATGCTGGCCATGTGTGCACGGATCTGATGGGTGCGGCCGGTGATCAGCTGCACCTTCAGCAGGGCCAGACGGCCGGAGACGGCGATGGTCTCGTACCGGGTCTCCACTTCCTTGGCACCAGGCTGCTTTTCTTCCACGATCTTCACGATGCCGCGGTCCGCGTCCTTGAGCAGATAGCCGCCCAGAGTGGCATCCGGCGGCATCGGACGGCCGAAGGTGACGCAGAGGTAGGTCTTTTTCACTTCGCGGTTCTTGATGGCTGCAAGGAACAGCTCTTCGGCTTCCGGGGTCTTGGCAACGATGACAAGGCCGCTGGTGCCGGTGTCCAGCCGGTGGCACAGCGCCGGGGTGTACAGGTCGTTCTCCTTGTACTCGCCCTGCTGGTTCAGGTAAAGCAGGGTGCGGTTCAGCAGCGTGTCGTCCTCCGGGCCGTCCACGGCAAGACCGGCGGGCTTGTTCACAATGACGATCTGCGGGCAGTCGTAGACTACCTGTGCCGGGCCGCGGGCGTTCTTCCACGCCGGGCCGTCCACACGGCGGTCCGCATCCAGAACTTCATCCAGAATGAACAGCTTAATCTCATCACCGGCCATCACGCGGGTGGAAAGCGGCTGCTTTTTGCCGTTCAGCTTGATCTTGTTCTCCCGCAGGGCCTTGTTCAGGCGGCCCGGGTTCAGTGCCGGGTACTGCTGCATCAGGTAGTTGTCCAGCCGGGTGGGGGCAAGACATTTTACTTTTAAAATTTTCACGGGAAATTCCTCTCTATCTTAAAATCAGTTGCAATAGAATGGGTTCTTGATTCGTTTTTATTGTAGCGGAACAAAAACCGCGCGTCAAGCGCAGAGAAAAGGAAATGTTGACTTTTCCGCGCGGGTGACGTATGATACCGAGACAGGTGCGGAAAACACCGCCCCGACAACAACAGAAGAAGGTATAGAATATGAAACTGAATAAAAAGGTGCTGGCCGTTACGGCCATTCTGGCAGTGGGCATTCTGGCAGGCTGCGGCAGCAGCAACAGCACCGCAGGCAGCGCGGCAAGCGCACCGGCTTCCGGCGTGGAAAGCAGTGCGGCTTCGTCCGAAGCAGCCGGTGAGATGGGCGATGTGCTGCCCATCGACGCCGGGGATCTGAACGAGATCAAGACGGGTTCCTACAAGTTTGCAGCCAGCATCACCAAGGTGGCCGACGGCCAGGCGACCCTGAGCGTATACGGCTACGACAGCTACCTGCCCGAGGACATCGACGCCTTGCAGGAGGGCAGCGTGCTTCGGATCCACGACCAGGGCGACACCACCGTGACCAAGCTGACTGTGACCAGCATCGACAGGGATGCCGACAACGGCTATGTGACCATCAACGGCGGCATCGAAGCGGGCGGCGTGGAGCTGACGCTGGACCACGATGTGTACCGCACCGTGACCTTTGACGATTACCCCGTCTACTATGAGATGGGCGAGGTGACCCTGCCTCTGGCCGGGGGCGTGACCCTGAGCGACAGCTCGGCCGACCCGCAGGCTTCCGCCGTGGAGACGGACGGCGCCGATGCCGTGGCCGAGGCCGTCAACGCCGAGCCGGACGGCTGGATGCCCAACAACACCCTGGTCTTTACCGAGGATGGCACCATCAGCAGCATCGTCCGCATCTGGGTGCCGTAAATTTTGCTCAAAACCGTTGACAAACGTTTTGCGTATGCTATAATTTAGCTGTACGCAAAGGGGCACTTCGCCTGCCTTGCGGAATGTAAAATTATGACAGATGGCAATGATGGGGTCAGAAATGTACACCGCCGTTCAGAGAGAGCGCCCACGGCTGTAAGGTGCTCCGGTCGGGATTATTTCGCGCCACCCCGGAGCTTCCGGCGACACAAGTCGGACGCTGCGCAGCGTTAACGCGCCGAAAGCGGCAGGGGACACATTTTATCCTTTGCAATTTGGGTGGTACCACGGAGTTTGATGCACAAGCAGCCTTCGTCCCTTTTGGGATGAGGGCTGCTTTTTGTTTTTTTCACCGTGCCGCCCCTCTGCCATAACAGCATAAAAACGGCGCACAAGCGCCAAAGACGATTGAGGAGAGAAAACCTATGCAATGGACCGGTTTGAATGAACTGCGTGAAAAGTACCTGAGCTTCTTTGAGAGCAAGGGTCATCTGCGTCTGGACAGCTTCCCGCTGGTGCCCAAGAACGACCCCAGCCTGCTGCTGATCAACAGCGGCATGGCCCCCATGAAAAAGTGGTTTCTGGCTCAGGAAGAGCCGCCCCGTCACCGCGTGACCACCTGCCAGAAGTGCATCCGCACCCCGGATATTGAGCGCGTTGGCATCACTGCCCGCCACGGCACCTTCTTTGAAATGCTGGGCAACTTCTCCTTCCAGGATTACTTCAAAGAAGAGGTCATTCCCTGGGCATGGGAGTTCCTGACTTCTGACGAGTGGATGGCCATTCCGAAGGATCGCCTGCACATCTCTGTGTACGAAGAGGACGACGAGGCTTACGATATCTGGACCAAGAAGGTGGGCATCGCCCCCGACCACATGGTGCGTCTGGGCAAGGAAGACAACTTCTGGGAGCATGGCTCCGGCCCGTGCGGCCCCTGCTCCGAGATCTACTTTGACCGCGGTCCCGAGTACGGCTGCGGCAAGCCGACCTGCGGCGTGGGCTGCGACTGCGACCGCTATATGGAGATCTGGAATCTGGTGTTCAGTCAGTTCGATGCCGACGGCAAGGGCCACTACGAGCGTCTGGCACGCCCCAACATTGATACCGGCATGGGTCTGGAGCGTCTGGCCTGCGTGATGCAGGGCGTGGGCAACCTGTTTGAGGTTGACACCGTGCAGAGCGTGCTGCACCATGTAGAGCACATTGCCAACAAGACCTACGGCGAGGACGACAAGACCGATATCTCCATCCGTGTCATCACCGACCACATCCGCAGCTGCACCTTCATGGTGTCCGATGGCATCCTGCCTTCCAACGAGGGCCGCGGCTATGTGCTGCGCCGCCTGCTGCGCCGTGCTGCCCGCCATGGCCGTATGCTGGGCATCACCCGCCCGTTCCTGGTGGAGCTGGTGGAGACTGTCATCCAGTCCAGCGAGACCGCATACCCCGAGCTGCGCGAGCACGATGCTTATATCAAGAAGGTCATCGGCACCGAGGAGGCAAACTTTGCCCGCACCATTGATGCCGGCATGAACATCCTGAACAACATGATCGATGGTCTGGAAAAGGCACATGAGCATCTGCTGAAGGGCCTGGATGTGTTCAAGCTGAACGATACCTTCGGTTTCCCGCTGGATCTGACCAAGGAGATCGCTGCAGAGCAGGGCATTGAGATCGACGAGGAAGGCTTCCACGCCGAAATGACCAAGCAGAAGGAGCGTGCCCGTGCAGAGCGCCTGAAGAAGAACATCTCCGGCTGGAGCGAGGATCTGTTCGGTGCGCTGGATGCAGAGCCCACCGTCTTTACCGGCTACGAGACCCTGAACGACACCGGTGTTGTGGTCGCCTTGAGCGACGAGGAAACTCTGACCGATGCCATTGCTACCGACGAGGAAGCAAAGGACGGCGTGCTGGTGGTTCTGGATAAGACCCCCTTCTACGCTGAGATGGGCGGTCAGGCTGCGGACCACGGCATGCTGAACAGCGCCGACTGCAGCCTGCGCGTGCTGGATGTGAAGAAGACCCCCAAGGGCTACTACGTCCACACCTGCGTGCTGGAGAGCGGTATCGTGAAGGTGGGCGACCACCTGACCGCTCAGGTGGATAAGGAATACCGCATGGCCATTGCCCGCAACCACACCGCCACCCATCTGCTGCAGGCAGCGCTGCGTGAAGTGCTGGGCGACCATGTCCATCAGGCAGGCTCCTATCAGGATGCAGAGATCACTCACTTCGACTTTACCCACTTCAGCGCTGTCACTCCCGAGGAGCTGGCCCGCGTGCAGAAGATCGTGAACGATAAAATCTACGAGTCCATGAACGTCACCGTCCGGGAAATGCCCATTGAGGAAGCCAAGAAGCTGGGTGCAATGGCTCTGTTCGGCGAAAAGTACGGCAAGGTCGTGCGTGTTGTGGACATCGAGGGTTGGTCTACCGAGTTCTGCGGCGGCACCCACGTGAAGAACACCGCCCAGATCGGCGGCTTCAAGATCGTGAGCGAGGCCTCCGTTGCTGCGGGCATCCGCCGCATCGAGGCTGTCACCGGCCGCAACCTGCTGATCCGTGCAAACCTGCAGGAGGCTATGCTGCATACCGTGGCAAACACCCTGAAGGCAAACAACGTGACCGCTCTGCCCGTCCGTGCCGAGGCCGTGATGGCTGAGAACAAGGCTCTGGCCAAGGAGCTGGAAGAGATCAAGGCACAGGTCGCCGCTTCCAAGGTGACCAGCCTGTTTGACAATGCCGAAGAAATCGGCGGCGTGAAGATCGCTTCTGCATACTTCACCGGCACCACCGGCGACACCCTGCGCGGCATGTGCGATACCGTCCGCGACAAGGCTGTGAAGCCCGCTGTGGCGGTTCTGGTGGGCAAGGCTGAGGATAAGATCACCATGGCTGTCACTGTGACCAAACAGGCACAGGAAAAGGGCCTGAAGGCCGGTGCTCTGGTCAAGGAGATCGCTGCCATTGCCGGCGGCAAGGGCGGCGGCAAGCCGGACTTTGCAATGGCCGGCCTGAAGGATGAGACCAAGATCGACGAAGCTCTGGCTGCTGTCGGCACCATCGTCAAGAAGGCTCTGGGCGAATAAGAAAACGGGTTCGCCCTCTCCGTCAGCGCTGACGCGCTGCCAAAGTTTATGGTTTTGCCAAGGGCTCTCTCTTTGGGAGAGCTGGACGCAAAGCAGCCTGAGAGGGCGGGGACGTTTATAAAATATCAGGAAGGAGTTGTTTCCCATGGAAGATTGTCTGTTCTGTATGATCGCGGAGGGGAAAATCCCCTCCAAGAAGCTGTACGAGGACGAGCAGGTGGTGGCGTTTTACGACATCAACCCGCAGGCCAAGGTGCACTTTCTGGTGGTGCCCAAAAAGCACATTGTCTCTGCCGCTGCGCTGACCGAAGAGGACGGCGCACTGCTGGGCCATATCTTTGCAGTGATCGCAAAGCTGGCTGCAGAGCAGGGCCTGAACAACGGCTACCGCGTCATCTCCAATGTTGGCGAGGACGCAGGCCAGACCGTGAAACATCTGCATTTCCATGTTCTGGGCGGCGAAAAGCTGCCTGTCTGATTCCAATAAAAAGGGAGCGTTGAATTATGGCTGAGACCTATACTCTGCACGTTGCAGGCCTGACCCGTGAGCTGACCATCTGCAAGGTGAATGACCACATGGACATTGCTGCTTTTATCATGCTGGGTGATGCCGAGCTGACCGTGGCTGCTGCCGCTGAACTGCTGAAGAAGTGCCCGGATTTTGATATCCTGCTGACCGCCGAGGCCAAGGGCATCCCTCTGGCACACGAGATGAGCCGCCAGAGCGGCAAGCCCTACGTCTGCGCACGCAAGGGTGAAAAGCTGTATATGACCGACCCCGTGGTGGTGGAGGATCAGTCCATCACCACCGCAGGCAAGCAGAAGCTGGTCATCGACCGCAAGGAGCTGGACAAGATGAGCGGCAAGCGCGTTCTGGTGGTGGACGATGTCATTTCCACTGGCGGTTCGCTCAAGGCTCTGGACGCGCTGGCTGAGCAGACCCAGTGCACCATTGTGGGCCAGGCCGCTGTTCTGGCCGAGGGCGATGCAGCTGAGCGCAAGGATATCATCTTCCTGGAGCCGCTGCCTCTGTTCTTCCATTAAGCTGCAATGCGACGCCCGCTCTGCGTTTTCTGTGCTGGAATGCTGGGTGTGGAGTTAGTGTGCGTTTTTTTGCCGCAAACGGAACTTTTTGTGCCGTTTGCGGCATTTTTTGTTGCCGTTTGTCTGGTGCTGTGCATCTTTGATACTGCCCGCAAAGCGGCGCTCTGCATCCTGCTGGGTACTGCTGTGGGTATGGCATCGGTGCTGCACACGGCAAACCGGCTGGAGCGCATCCGGGTGCAATATGCAGGCCGTCCGCTGGTGCTGACCGCAGAGGTGGAAAGCACGGCGGATTCCTACGATCCCGGTATCGTGGATGCGGTTTTGCATGTAGAGAAAGTGAACGGCAGCGCGGCATCCTTCCGGGTGGAGTGCAGTGCTTTGCCGGAGTGCAAAGCCGGGGAAAGGGTGCAGGGAAGATTTATACTGTCGGCCCCGGCATCCGGAAGCCGGGTCAGCCTGTATGCGGACGGCATCGCTCTGCAGGCGGAAATGGACGAGGACGGGTCGGAGCTTACGGTTCTGGGCGAAAGCGGCAGCTTCCGCGCCCGCACCCACCGCCTGCAGCAAAGGCTCAGTGCGTCGCTGCGCCGCCGTATGGACGGCAAGACCGGTGGTGTGCTGGCTGCCATGACTACCGGCGACCGGAGTTATCTGTCTTCGGCCATGCGCAGCGCCTACCGGGGCGCGGGTCTTGCCCATGTGCTGGTGGTAAGCGGAATGCATGTGTCCATTTTGTGCGGTGATATCCTCAGCACACTCCTGCCCTACGAGTGGGAACAGAGCTACCGCAGGCGCAGACGCCGGGCGGTATTCCGAAGTCTGCTGGCCTTTTTGCTGATGGGCGTGACCGGCTTCACACCCTCGGTATGCCGCGCCGCAGTGGCGGTCTGGGTCGGTGCACTGGGTGTGTGGCTGTACGGCCCGCCGGATACCCTTACCTCTCTGGCGGTGGCAGGTATCGTTATGACCGCAGGCAACAGCTATGCAGTGTGCGATATCGGCTTTGAACTTTCGTTTGCGGCGGGGGGGGGGCCGGGGGGGGGGGGGGGGGGTAAGGGCTGGAGGGGGGCCCGGGCCCCGCCGATGCCCAGCGGAAGACCACCACAGACCCGGAGAAGATCCGCCAGGCGGCCCGGGCCCGGTTCTCCCGGCGGGTGGGGCGGGACGCCGTCAACGAGGACGTGCCCGCCGGGGGGATCGGCACCTATTTCGTCTTTGTCCGGGAGGACTCCTCCCAAGAGGTGATGCACCTGGGCAGCGGCGGGGAATTGCTCTCCACTGGGGAGGGCTTTTACAAGCTGCGCCATAAATTCCCCTTGGACCCGGACGCCCTGTGGAACTCCCTGGAGGGGGAGGCGGAACAGGTGGGAGAGGGCGGCTTGCCGGAGATTGGCAGCTTCCCGGCCCCTGCAGCCGGATGATCTGAGGAACGCAAAAAGGACAGCCAGGCAATTTGCTTGGCTGTCCTTTTTTCTGGCTTGCAACGAAGGGCCGGGGCCCAAAAGATCTTACCCGCCCGCAGCGTGTCCCCCGCGGACGCGCGCTGTCGTCCTGCACAGGCGCAAGCGCGGCGTACGCCGCCGCTCCAAGGCGCGAATTGAGAACCCAGGCACTGGGCGGTCACGCACCGCAGGCCGCTTTAAACTCTGTCCAGATCTTCTGATGCTCCTCCAGGGCCTCGGCGGAGACGTTCCCGATCATCTCCATGCTGCCAGAGCCAATGTCCTCGGGCAGGGTGAGGAAATCCCGGTACTCTTCGGAGATGTACTGTTCCGCGTCCAGGTTGGTGCAGTAGTAGCCGATGTACTCAAAGCACTGGGCGGCCACCTCCGGCTGGAGGATGTAGTCGATAAACTTGTAGGCGTTCTCCGCGTGGGGGGCGTTGACGGGGATGAACTGGGCCATGATGCCAAAGCCGATGCCCTCCTGGGGGAAGACCACCTCCAGGTCAGGGTTGGCCATTTTGGCAAGGGTCACCTGCGAGGTGTACAGCACGGCCGCGCCCACCTCGCCGGAGAGCAGGTCATCCTGGGTGTTGTCGTCCTTGATGAGGCGGATGTTGGGGGCCAGCTCCAGCAGCTTCTCCCCGGCGGCGTCAATGGCGGCCAGGTCCTCTGTGTTGTAGCTCTCTCCCAGCACCTTCAGAGCCATGCCGTTGATGACCCGGAAGCTGCCGATGATGCCCACGTTATCCTCCAGAGAGGGGTCCCACAGGTCGGCGTAGCCCTGGATGTCCACATCCACCACGCTGGGGTCATAGACGATGGTCTGCACACCGGCGCCGTAGGGCACGGTGTACTTGTCCTCGGGGTCGAAGAACTGGCCCTGGTACACCGGGTTGATGCTGCCGTAATTCTCCAGCTTCGAGGTGTCCAGCTCCTGAACCAGCCCTTGCTGGATGGCGGTCTCGATGATGTAGTCGTCGGCGATGACCAGGTCGTAGTCGCCGCCTTTGGCGGTCTCCAGCCGGGCCAGCATGGTCTCGTCCGTGTCAAAGTTGGAGTAGGTCACCTGGATGCCGGTCTCCTCGGTAAAGCCGTCCAGCACCTCCTGGGGGAACATGTTCTCCCAGGTGTAGAGCACCAGCTCCCCATTCTCCCCAGCGGAGGAGCCGGAGCAGCCGGCCAGGGCGCCCACCAGCAGCAGGGCTGCCAGGGCGGCGGACAAAAACTTTTTCATGGTTCGGTCACGTCCTTTCCTTTACTTCTGTCTTGTTTTTTGGGCGTGCGCCCCAGCAGGGCGGCCAGCCCGCACAGCAGCAGGGTGGCCAGAAACAGCAGGGTGCACAGGGCGTTGATCTCCGGGGTTACCCCGGTTTTCAGCTGGGTGTAGATCTTTACCGGCAGGGTGTTGGTGTCCACCCCGGTGACGAACACGCTGATGATCACGTCGTCCATGCTCATGGCAAAGGCCAGCAGCATGCCCGAGGCGATGGCCGGGGCCACCAGGGGCAGGATGATATCGAAAAACACCCGCACGGGAGAGGCCCCCAGGTCCTGGGCGGCCTCGGGCAGGCTTTTATCCATGCCCACCAGGCGGGCCTTCACCAGCATGAACACATAGGGGATGCAGAAGGCCGTGTGGGCGATGACCAGCGTCCCCATGCCGAAGGGGATGCCGATAAGGGAAAAGAACGCCATGAACACCATGCCCAGAATGATCTCGGGGATCATCATGGGCAGGGTGGAGACGTACTCCACCGCGCCCTTTAAGGGGAACTTGACCTTGCTCATGCCGTAGGCCCCCAGGGTGCCGATGACGGCCGCGCAGCAGCTGGAGATCACCCCCAGCAGGATGGAGTTCCAAAGGGCCTGGAACAGGTCCCGGTCCCGGAAGAGCTCCTCATACCACTTCAAAGAGAAGCCCTCCCACACCGAGCTGATCCGGCTCTCGTTGAAGGAGTACAGAATGACCACCAGGATGGGCACATACATCAGGGCCAGCACCACCCCCAGGTAGATATTGGGCAGCTTTGTGCGGTTTTTCATGGGCACCTCCAAATCACAAAATAAACGGGATGAACCGCCCGCCGCAGGCGCAAAGAAGTTTCGTCCACCTTTTCAAAGGGCCGCAACGTCCCGGTGGGACGTTGCCCAGCGGCCGGTCTACGTTGCCACTTCGGTCGGTGCTGGGCGTCTGCCACTGGCAGACAGCACCCGAGCCGGCAGGCGAGAAGTGGGGTGGGGACAGAATCCCCACGGCCCGCCATAAAAAGCGTCAGCAAAACTTGGGGACGTACATCCCCAAAAAGGTTTACGCCTGTTACGGCGAGGCTAAGCCCCGCACCCCCTCGTAGGGCTTTGCCCTACAACCCACAAGCCTTTTGAAAAAGGCTTGACCGAAAACTTTTGCACCGCTTCGCGGGAGGCTACACGATCCCCTCCAGGTCCTTCACGCCGCTGAGCTTCCGGTACAGCCAGAGGATCACCGTGGTGAGCACCAGCAGCACCACCGAGAGGGCCGCCGCAAAAGGCCAGTTGTGGGCGTTCATCAGCTGGGCCTGGATCAGGTTGCCCACCAGCACCACCTTGTTGCCGCCCAAAAGGTCCGCAATGAAGAACAGCCCCATGCTGGGCACAAAGGTGAGCACCACGCCGGAGAGCAGCCCCGGCAGGGTCAGCTTCAGGCTCACGGTCAAAAACGCCTTCATGGGAGAGGCCCCCAGGTCCCGGGCGGCCTCCACCAGGGAAAAGTCCAGTTTCTCCGCGCTGGAGTACACCGCGAAGATCATAAAGGGCAGCAGGGCGTACACCATGCCCACCACCACGGCAGGGTAGGTGTACAGCAGCTTTAAGGGCTCGCTGGTGACGTGCAGCGCCATCAGGAAGGAGTCGAACAACCCCCCGGCCCGGAAAATGATGATCCACCCGTACAGCCGGATGAGGGAGCTGGTCCAGAAGGGGATCATCAGCAAAAGCATGGTGCGTTTCTTCCACTTAGGGCCCAGCTTGGCCATAAAGTACCCAAAGGGGTAGCCGATGGCGATAATCAGCACCGTGCTGATGACCGCCAGCTTCAGGGACTCCCAAAACGTGCTCAAATACACCGGCTCTGTGATGCCGGCGTAGTTCTTCAGGGTGAACTGGGGGACCACGCCCCAGGTCTCCGCCCGGGTCATAAAGCTGAGGGCCACCATGTACACCATGGGCCCCACAATAAACAGCAGGGTGAACAGGATCAGGGGCAGGGCCGTGAGGAATTCCCCCCGCCGCTGCCGCTTTTTCAGGGTAGAGCGCTCCTTGCTCATAGCTGTTCCTCCTCCCTCTCCACCGGGCAGGCCTGGTCCGGCTCCCAAGTGACGCGCACGGCGTCCCCGGGGGCAAGCTCCGAGTCGATGCCGTGGCGGCGGCAGATGAATTCCTCCCCGCCGGCCAGCTCTACCGCGATGCGCAGCATGCCCCCGGCAAAGCTCTTTTCCTTTACCACGCCGGGCAGGCCGGGGCCCTCTTTCCCCGGCAGGGCCTGGGCCTGCTCGCCCCGGACCGCCAGCGCCGCCGGCTCGCCCGGGGTGAACTGGCGCCCCCGGCTGAGGAAGGCCGCCTTCCCGCCGGCGCCCAAAAACTCCACCCGGTCCCCGGAGACCGCCCCCACCGTGCCCCGCACAATGTTGGCCTCTCCCACAAACCGCGCCACATAGGCGGTTCGGGGGGAGTCATACACCTGAGAGGGGGTGCCGATCTGGTCGAACTGGCC
>ENA-OQEY01000102-OQEY01000102.1-human-gut-metagenome-genome-assembly--contig:-NODE-102-length-80120-cov-16.476769_pt1 | contig 80120 bp, 74 predicted proteins | sample MGYA00242801_ERZ504647 | MGnify/ENA primary metagenome ERZ504647 (study PRJEB26092, sample SAMD00036204) | human gut metagenome | host: Homo sapiens | study: EMG produced TPA metagenomics assembly of... | reverse complement strand
TAAGACCTGCTATTTTAGTAGGCAAGTATCGTTTGTATCCAAGAATCCCCTGCCTTTAGGCATGGGGAGTATGTCAATTTTATAATATAACTACTCAAAAAAACTGTAAAATCAAGTACCACACGTAAAACGTGTGGCTTGCACAAGCCTATAAGGCTTTTAACAATAGCCAGTGCCTAAATGACGCTGGCTTTCTCTTCGTTCAAGCCATTGTGCACTGATTAATTAACAATCCCTAAAGGGATCATTTAATTCTTTTGTGCTTATTTTATCCATCATTTTATCATACGTATCTTGTTCTTTTATATATTTCGCTATTGTTGCTTCATTTAGTCCTACTGTCGATACATAATATCCTGTTGACCAAAAATTATTGTTTCCAAATTTATATTTTAAATTTCCATGTCTTGCAAATATCATCATTGCACTTTTTCCTTTTAAATACCCCATAAAATTTGATATACTCATTTTTGGTGGTATCTTAACCAAAATATGAATATGATCCGGCATAGCTTTCCCTTCTATTATCTCTATGCCTTTCCACTTACATAAATCTTTTATTATTTGTACGATATCTCTACGCAATTTATTATATATAATTTTTCTTCTATATTTTGGGGTAAATACTATATGATACTTGCACATCCATCTTGTATGTGCTAAACTTCTTTCCATAGAAATTCTCCTCTCTTTAATAATGACTTGAACACTTATTATTTTAATAGAGGAGAATTTCTATTTCTATAAGAAACTTATTAACCACTCGTAAAACGAGTGGTTTTTTGTTTCGCACGCTCTGCGTACTCAACTAACTAAAGTACATAATAAAAATGCACCTTAAAACTATATTAAGTCTTAAGGTGCATTTTTTTATGCGTCTTGTAAGATTTCTCTTAATTTTTCCATATTCATATTTTGACGAACAGTATCTGCTAAACGATTAAATGCTGCTTGTTTAGCTGCTGCATAATTTGTGCTTACAGATAACGCTTCTAAACCTTTGCGTTTACGCAATATATTGATCAGACTACGACGATATTTATCATTATCAAAAATACCATGAATATATGCACCCATGACATTTTGTTCTTGATTTATCATACCTTCTGCCACCTGCACATCTTTATCAGCACGTTTTGTGATCATAAATGGATGATTTGCTTCTTTTGTAAATTTAGTAGTTCCCATATGAATTTCATAGCCAAACAAATCATCTATAAATAATTTTTCACCTAAAAATTCCCAAGAAAGACATTTTGCTTCAACTTGTGAAGTGAGTTTTTTCTCTACAAAAGTAGTTTCCATTGGCAAGAAGCCAAGTCCTTTTACGCTATCATTATCTGATTCAGTATGCCATGGGTCACTGATTTTTTCACCAAGCATTTGATAGCCACCACAAATGCCAATGATAGGAATGTTTTTTTCATGAGCTTCATTTAAAGCTTTTTCCATACCACTATCACGCAAATAAAGCATATCTTCTGTAGTATTTTTGCTACCTGGAAGTAAAATTAAATCTGCATCACCGATTTCTTGACCTTCTTTTACATAATAAAGATTTACATCATCTTCTTTACTCAAAGCATCAAAATCAGTGAAATTGGAAATTTTAGGAGTTTGAATTACTGCAATTTTTATTGGTGCATTTACTTTATCTTTCGCTTGAGTCTTTTTATCATCTAAAGATACAGAGTCTTCATCTTCAATACCTAAATCAGGTAAATAAGGAATTACACCTAAAACTGGTTTTCCTGTTTTTTCTTCGAGGAAATCAAGTGCAGGCTGTAAAATAGTTACATCGCCACGGAATTTATTGATGATAAGTCCTTTTACTAAAGCTCTTTCATCTGGTTCTAAAAGCTCTAAAGTTCCCACAAGCGAAGCTAATGCTCCGCCACGATCAATATCAGCAATCAACAATACTGGTGCATTTAAATATTTAGCAATACGCATATTTACGATATCATTTGCTTTTAAATTCACTTCTGCAGGACTGCCTGCACCTTCAATTACCATCATATCAAAGCGTTCTTCTAAACGGCGAATAGCTTCTTTTACAGTATCAAAAGCTTTTAATGAATATCCCTTATGATATTCGCGTGCAGACATATTTCCTACAGCTTTTCCCATTAAAATAACTTGTGAACAAGCATTTCCTGTTGGCTTCAATAATACAGGGTTCATCTCTACAAATGGCTCAAGACCTGCTGCTTCTGCTTGAGCGACTTGAGCTCTACCCATTTCATCGCCATCTTTAGTTACATAAGAATTAAGTGCCATATTCTGTGCTTTAAATGGCACTACAGACATACCTTCTTGATAAAAAATTCTGCATAAAGCTGTAGTTAAAATACTTTTTCCTACATGAGAAGAAGTACCTTGTAACATAATATGTTTAGTCATCAGTTTTCCTCCATCTCTAGTGATTTTTTATAAGCTCTTATTTGTTCCACAAAATATTTAGCATTTTGCTTTGAGCCTAAAAAATGTAAATGCAAATATGAACCTACAATATTATCTTTAGCATATCCTGCTTTGTATTTCATATTATTACGCATTTTCGTAAATTCAAATGCCCATGGAAAACATTCATCTTGTGTATCAATCTGTGTTGAAAAATGAAATTCATGACCTTTTATCTCATCATTTTGTTTTCCTAAGATATTATCTTGCAGAATTTTTGCTTTCACATAACCCACAGTCTGCAATTTTTTATTCATTTGAGCTTTTGCAGGAATAATCCCCACCATTTCATAAAATCTTTGCTCAAAATCATAAATTCCCTGCATTAAATACATAAAGCCACCACATTCAGCATATATCGGCATTTTGCGTTCATTAGCTTTGCGTATAGATTTTATCATCGAAGTATTTTGCATAAGTTCTTGGGCAAAAACTTCTGGGAAACCTCCGCCAAAAATCAAAGCATCAACATCATCAGGAATAGCTTCATCTTCTAATGGACTAAAAAACTTCAACTTCGCCCCTAAATTTTCTAATTGAGCTAAACTTACTGGATAGTAAAAAGAAAAAGCTTTATCTTGTGCAATACCTATAGTTATATCTTTTTTAATATTTTCGGCTTCAAATTCTTCAACTTCGATAGCTGGTGCTGTTTTAGCAAGTTCAATGATTTCATCTAAATACACTTCTTGAGCAATTTTTTCAGAAATCTTTTCGATGACCTCACGTGCATTATTTTCTCCAGCTGGTGTCAAACCTAAATGACGCTCTGGCATATGCACACTATCATCACGGAAAATTGCACCATAAACAGGCACATTTATTTTCTTCATAGCTTCTTCAATCAAAGCTTTATGTGTTGGTGAACCTAATTTATTTAAAATTACACCGGCTAAATTCACATCACTATCATATAATTTAAAACCAAGTGCTATAGCTGCGGCTGAATCGCCCATTGATTGCACATTGATGACTAAAATCACAGGTGCATTTAATTTTTTCGCTAATTGTGCTGTAGAACTAACACCATTTTTTCCGCCATCATAAAGCCCCATAACACCTTCGATAATCGCTATATCGGCATCTTTTGATTCTTGCACAAATAAATCATTTATCATGCTTTCATCAACAAGCCATGTATCGAGATTATGACCTTTTCTTCCTGCCGCCATACCATGATAACTAGGATCAATATAATCAGGGCCAACTTTATACGGTTGTACTTTTAAACCTTTATTTTTTAATGCACGAAGTATTCCTGTAACGACTGTAGTCTTACCTGAACTACTTTGAGTGGCTGCAATAACTACACGAGGAATATTTACTTTTTTCATCATTAAATCACCTTATTAAATGCGTGTATTATCAATGATATACATTACTGCATTAATGCAAGAAGCAGCAATTGGGCTGCCGCCTTTTGTTCCTGTTACTGTAATATATGGAACTTTTGATTCAGCAATTAATAAATCTTTTGATTCAGCAGCTCCTACAAAACCAACTGGTGTACCAATGATAGCAGCTGGACGAATATTTTCTTCATTCATTAAACGGATAACTTCAAATAAAGCTGTTGGTGCATTACCAATAGCAACGATTGCTCCATCTAATTCTTTGCCAAAATGACGCATAGCAGCAATAGAACGAGTGATACCATGTTCTTTAGCATATTTGGCAATTTCAGGATCTGCAATTTTACATTCTACAGAGCCACCCCAAGAAGCTAATTTGCGTTTATTGATACCAGTGCGAACCATTTCTACATCAGTATAGATTTTGCAACCAGAAAGCAAAGCTTTTTTCATAGAAGCTACTACATCTTTATGAATACGAATGATTGGTGCATAATCCACATCGCCAGAAGCGTGAATAATACGAGAATAAATTTTTGTTTCTTCTTCGCTTAAATTTAATTTTTCAATATATGGTTTAATAATTTCAAAACTACGAACTTCTATAGCCATTGGGTCTTTGATAAATTCCATCAAAATCCCTCCTATTTTTCATATTTGGCAACAAATGTGCCTACACAATCATAATCATGAGTTAAATTTTTATAATCTATTCTTGGTCTATCAATAATGACAATTTCTAGACCTAATTTAATTGCAGCTGTCAATTTTGTTTCTGTGCCACCTAAAGTGCCACTATTTTTCATCACAACAACATCTGCATTGTATTTTTCATATAAAGCTATATTCAAGCTTTCCGAAAAAGGTCCTTGCACAGCTACTATATCTTTGGGAGATATTCCACAATTTTCACAGATTTGCAGAGAAGCAATAGCAGGAAGTACTCTCGCTATAATATGCTTATTGTATTTTTTACTATCTTTAGCAAATAAGTCTAAACGATTACTACCTGTTGTCAAAAAGATATTTTCACCTAATTGCATAGCAAGGTCAGATGCTTCTTCATAAGTTTTCACTAAATGAAGTTTTTCATAAGCAGGTATTGGCGTTACTTCTCTTTCATAGCGAATATAAGGTATATTTAATTCATCACAAACCTGCATAGCTATTTTGGATACATTCACCGCATATGGGTGCGTAACATCTACAAAAACTTTTATCTGATTTTCTTTTAAGCAATTCTTCATAGCTTCTTCATCTAATTTATGGTCATTGATGATTAAATTTTCATCTTTCGGTAATAACTCTTTACCATAATTAGTAACTACAGAAGCCATAACTTTATAATTTTGCTTTAATAAATATTCTACAAGACCTCTACCATCTTGCGTTCCTGAAGCTACAAAAATCATACTTCATAGCCTCTAGGTGTTATCATAAAGCCTTCTTTAGCAAAAGTTTTGCTATTGCCAATGATTACCATAGAAAACATATTGATATCTTCTTTTGTGAAGTTTTCTAAATCAGAAATAACCATTGTTTCATTTTCACGGCTTGCACTATTTACAATGCCAACTGGAGTTTTAGGGTCTTTATGTTTTAACATGATTTCACGAATTTCTTCGATATGCTGTACGCGTTTATGGCTTTTTGGATTGTATAAACCGATTACAAAATCACCTTGAGCTGCAAGGTCTGCACGTTTTTTAATCAATTCCCATGGAGTCAATAAATCACTTAGGCTAATGATTGCAAAATCATGCATAAGTGGAGCACCTAATACAGCAGCGGCTGCATTTACAGCAGAAAGACCTGCTACAATCTGAACTTGTGGTCTTTCTTCTTTTGGCAATTTCAATAATAATTCTAAGACAAGACCTGCCATACCATATACACCAGAGTCACCACTTGAAACTACTGCAACATTATGACCTTTTACAGCTTCTTCAATAGCCATTTTACAGCGGTCAACTTCTTGCATCATTCCTGTGCCAATTACATTTTTTCCATCTAAAAGATGTTTTATCAATTTAATATATGTGTTATATCCTGCTACTGTATCAGCTTCTAAAATAGCATTTAAAGCACGAGGAGTCATATCCTCTTTACCACCTGGACCAATTCCAATTACTTTAATCATTCCCATGCTAAGGACACCGTCACTTTCTCAAATTTTGTTTTCGGCAAAATTATTTTTGCCCTCTCATTATATGCCAATATAGCAGCTTGACATACATTTCCTATACCAATTTGTTTTTTCACAAAATTAGATTCAGGTAATTTATATTTATCAATCACATTTTGCATGATTGTATTATCATAAAAATGAGTTTCTACTTTATATTTTTCTGCCCATTGATGTAAAGCTTTCTCATTTTGCTTGACGATTGTAGAAACTAATGCTTTGATTTTTAAATCTTCACAATCTGCCATTTTTTTAGCTTCATTTATTGCCTGTTCCACAAGATTTAATTCAACATCTTTGCGACAACCAACGCCAATTATCAATTGTTTTTGCGTTAAAAATAATATATTTTCTCGTACTTGTCGTTTATCTGTGATAAATACACAAAAATCATTTTGCCTATCAAGTTCTTCTACATCAATCAATTTAGCTTCAATCTTAAAATCTCTAGCCAAATCAATTATCATCTGTTCACTTTGCTTTAAATCTTTATCTACATAATAAATAACTTTTTGCTGTTGAATTAATGCTGAATTAATTACTTTTATATGTTCTAAAGGATAAGGCACTAAATTATATTTTCTTGCTACCACATCAGGAGCAATTATTTTATTCGTATCTGTCGCTGTGGTAATAACTGGCATAGCATTTAATATATCAGCAATCTTCAACGTGAGTTCATTTGCTCCACCTAAATGACCAGATAACAAACTTATCACAAAATTAGCTTTTTCATCTAAAACTATTACAGCTGGGTCTTTGACTTTATGCACGATAAATGGTGCTATCATTCGCACAGCAATACCTGTCGAAGTGAAAAATATAATCGCTTCATACTCAGCAAAAATATTTTTTATCACTTCACTCATTTTGTCATACTCATATATATGACCAGTTAAACTAATATCATATCTATCTTTTTTTACATAGATATCACAAGTTTTCAAGGTATTTTGCAATTTACAAGCTAAATCAGCACCATTTTTAGTTACAGTAATAATTGCATATTTCATTAAGCTTTATCTGTACCTTGACGATACATATGACTAAATTCTGGTGCATAAAGACGAGATTTTGCATATTCTGTATCTAAACATTTACTTACAACAATCATAGCTGTACGAGAAATATTATTGTCTTTAACAATATCGGCAATAGTTTCAAGTGTGCCACGTACAATTTTTTGTTCAGGCCAAGAAGCTTTCTGCACGATAGCAATAGGTGTAGATGGTTCATAGCCACCTTCAATCAACTGTTCTACTACTTCAGAAATCATATGCACGCTCAAGAAAATACACATAGTAGCTTGATGAGCTGCTAAGGATTTTAATTTTTCTTTTTCAGGAACAGGTGTTCTACCTTCATTGCGTGTGACGATTACAGTCTGAGAAATTTCAGGAAGTGTATATTCCTGTTTTAAAGCTGCTGCTGTAGCTAAGAAAGAACTTACACCTGGAATTACAGTGTATTCAATATTGCGACGAGATAATTCGTCCATCTGTTCTTGAATAGCACCATAAATTGCAGGGTCACCAGTATGGAGTCGAACTGTCATTTTACCTTCTTGTTCTGCTGCTGTAATTGTTTCAATAACTTCACCTAAAGTCATAGAAGCACTATTATAAATTTCACAATCTGCTTTTGCATAATCTAATAATGCAGGATTTACAAGAGAACCAGCATAAATAATTACATCTGCCTCTTTTAATAATCTTTGACCTTTAACTGTAATAAGTTCAGGATCCCCAGGACCTGCACCAATAATATAAACCATAAAAAATATCCTCCCTAATTCATCTTATTTTAGTTTTTTACAAGTAACAATATAAACTGGATTTTGTGCATTGAACATATCGTATGAACCGATTTGTCTTAAACGATTTACTTGTACTTGAATTGCTTCATAAGTGTAACTTTCTTTTTGCTTCATATATGTTGTGATTTCAGATATTGTCTGGATTGTTACCGCATTTACGATAATACGTCCACCTTCATTTAATTTACTATCAATTATATCTAAAATCTCAAACATATGTTTGCCACTACCACCGATGAATACAACATCACAATTTGGCAATTCATCTAATCCTTTTGGTGCTTCTGTGGCAATGACTTTAACTTTATCTTCTAATTTAAATTTAGCAATATTTTGATGTAATAAATCAACCGCTAAATCTTTTTTCTCTATAGCATAAACTTCTCCTTGAGGAGCAAGTAAAGCCGCTTCAATAGATAAAGAACCTGTACCAGCACCAATATCCCAAATAATATTATCAGGACGAATTTTTGCCTTGCACATTGTCAAAATGCGAATTTCTTCTTTTGTCATTGGCACTTTATCGCGAATAAATTCTTCATCTGCTATTCCTGGTAAATTCAAATATGCACCAACTTTCTATTTATAATTTATTTTATATTAACCTTCAACTATCATCACACAATGACTCGCACATGCTTTTGTCTGTGCTTCATCTAAAGATAAGCTGACTATCTTTTCATCAGGATAAGAAAGTCTAGAACAAATATATGCTCTCGCATTTTTATCCCAGCCTCTTGCTATCAAATATGTGGCTATAGCATTAGAATTAAATTTATTATCTGTGAGCATACCGATTATGCGACCTGGATAATATTTTAAGTCTTCATCACTCGGCACACGTCCATGAAAACTAAGTAGACTAGCTTCTTGCCATGGAAGTGCTATCTTAGCAAAAGCTGTTTGCATGGAACTTAGTCCCGGAATTACTTTTATATTTTCTAAAGGAAAATTCTTGCGCAAAGCACTTAACAAAGAATAATATCCCGGATCACCAGATACCATTACTACTACATCATTATCATTTAATTCAACTTTTATAAAATCCATTACAGCACTGATATCTGCTTTTATGGCAAAAGTTTTTTGACCTTGATGAGAAAATTCATTTAATGCTCTCGTTCCTCCAACTAAAACATTTGCTTCATTTATAGCTTGCATAGCCATAGGAATGACATATTCTTTCGCTCCTGGACCAATTCCAGCCACAATTATTTTATGTTCCAACCTAATCTACCACCTATTTCTCTTGCATTATCGTCCATGCCCCAAATTTCACCTTTCAAAGTAACCATCACAGTTCCTACTTTGAAAGCATTAAATACATGTTGTTCACTGCGAAGACTAGCTCTTTTAGCTAATAAATCATAAAAACCTTTTTCTACCAATCCATATCTTTCAATAATTGGCATAGCTGCTTCTGTTGTCTTCACTTTAAAAATTTCTTCTACGCCTTTTTTATCCATGCCCAAAAGAGCAGCATAAGAAGCTAATATTTCCAAGCGAGCATCAGCTATTTTACTATGTGTATAGAAAATTCCTCCAGCTACTTTTACCAATTTACCTAAATGACCAAATAAAAGCACTGATTTAATTCCTTCATCAGCAGCAAATTCCAACATATGACCGATAAAATTACTTGTCTGTACCATAGCTTTTGCTGGAAGATTTAATTTACTAGCAATATTTTCACCAATTTTTCCAGGAACAAAAATAATATCATCAAATCCATTTGCTTTAGCTACAGAAATCTGCGGTGTAAGCGAATTTTTAAAGCCTTCTTCAGACATTGGACGCACCACGCCAGTAGTGCCAATTACAGAAATACCGCCTTCTATACCCAATATAGGATTAAGCGTTTTTTTCGCTAGTTCCACTCCTTTAGGAATAGAAATCGTAATATCACAGCCATAACCTTCTGGCAATAATTCACGAACGACTTTCGTCATCATTTTTCGTGGTCCTGGATTTATTGCCGGCTCTCCTGGCGGAATAGACAAACCTGCCTCTGTAACTTTTCCAATACCTAAGCCAGCATAAAAATTGATTTTATCATCATCTTTATTTATTTTTACTTCCGTAAATACAGAAGCTCCATGTGTGATATCTGGGTCATCACCAGCATCTTTTATGACTTCTGCTCTTGCTCCAGTTGATGTAAGCTCTACATTTTTAATGGGAATATGCAATAATTCTCCACTTAGAGCGTATAATTCAATTTCTTGAACCACATTTCCCTGTAAAGCAAGTATAGCAGCTTTTGTACCAGCAGCTGCACAAGAACCTGTTGTATAGCCACTTTTCATTTCTTTACGCATAAAAAAATCTCCCTTTGGGCAGGGAGATAGACTTATCCCGTATTTCTACGAAAAATTCTCCACCTGCCCATCTCTCGTGAGTCTGAAAAATATATCATCTATAAATTTCACGGTGTTTTTCCAATAGGCAAGTCTCCTGACTTAGGTTCCTCGCTGATTTTCGCCTTCCCAAAATAAATTATTTCAGTGACATAATTAAAAATAGCTCCCCTTACAGTGGCGGGACCGTACTGGCTCTTCCAGTTTCCTTATTAAGCTTACGCACCTATCTCTATTTAATTTAATATATTATATTATAGGCATTATCCATTAATACTGCAAATCAAATTATTATTTCTTCAATATCTTTTCCACTAAATTTTTATCTAAATCAGGCAAATAAATAATTTCTTTTGCCAATGTTTCATGTTTATTTATCATTTTTTCCATGAAAACCATATCATACCAACAATTTTGCTTATAACCACATTTTGTAAAATGAGCTATTTTCTTATAATTAAATTTTTCATGGAAAGCTATACTTTGCGGATTGGGATAGGTTATGCTTGCTACTAAATTAGTTATATTTTGCAATTTTAAAATCGCTTCTAATTTCGTATATAAAATTTCTCCTATTTTTCTACCTTGATATTTTTCATTAATATAAATAGAAGTTTCTACACACCAATTATAAGCTTGTCGTTCCCTAAAAGTAGAAGCATATGTATAACCTACTATTTCATCACCAATACAAGCTAAAATATAAGGAAATTTCGACATTATTTTTGTTATACGCTGTTTAAATTCGTCAATTATTGGCACTTCATATTCAAAAGTGATATTTGTATTTTTTACATAGGGAGCATAAATTTCTACTAATTTTTCTGCATCATCTATTTTGGCTAAACGAAAAATTATTTTTTCATCATTCTTCATTAAAATCTCTCCTCAATAACTAAATTTTTACTTAAAATCTATACAAATATTTATACTAAATAATTCTAGTCAAAATTTATATTGAGTCAAATAAAAATTTAATCATTATTGATATTCATTCTTGACACTATATACCACATAGGGTATACTAAAGACGCAAAGATAATACCCCTGGGGGTATGTAATTATTTTAGAAAAGAGGCGTACATATGGCTACTACTTCTAATTTATCTATTGATAATAATAATCACAAACAAAAAGCATATTCAATCAATATCCATTGTGCTAATTGTGCTGCCAAAATCGAACGAAAAATCAACGAATTATCTGATGTAGATAACGCTACTATTTCTATTTTGACTAAACAATTAACTTTAACAGCTAAAAATCCTGATGAATTATTACCTACTATTCAAAAAATAGCAGACAAAATTGAACCTGGCACTATAATCACTCAACTTGAAGAAAATGCTTCTAATTATAAAGAAAAAATCTATCTAATCGAAAATTTAGATTGTGCTAACTGTGGTGCTAAAATCGAAAAAAAATTAAACGAATTACCTGAAATTAAATCTGCTCTGTTGACATTTGCTACTAAAAAATTAAAAATAGTAGCTCAAAATCCTGATGTACTTCTACCTCAAATAAATAAAATAGCTAATTCCATTGAAAATGGTGTAAAAATCATAAATGCTGATGAATCTTCTTCAAAATCTCATCAAAATACAAAAAAATTTTTTGATGAAAAAAGCATTGATATTATTGAAATTGTATTTGGTGCTATTTTATTTATCATTGGCGAATTTACCTCTCTTGTACCTGACCAATATACACTTTATCTATATATCGTAGCTTATTTAATTTTAGGTTTCCATGTACTAAAAACTGCCATCACCAATTTATTTCATGGCAATGTCTTCGATGAAAACTTTCTCATGAGTATCGCAACTTTGGGAGCATTTGCTATCAAAGAATATCCTGAAGCTGTCGGTGTTATGCTCTTTTATCGCATTGGCGAATATTTTGAAGAACGTGCTACAGAAAAAAGTCGCAGTCAAATTATGGATGCTGTTGATTTACGACCTGAAACAGTAAATCTTCTCCATAGTGATAAAATCTCTGTTATTTCTGCTCATGAAGCCAAGGTTGGCGATATTTTATTAGTTCGTGCTGGTGATAGAATTCCTGTTGATGGCATTGTCATTGAAGGAGAAAGTCGTTTGGATACATCACCTGTTACTGGCGAACCTGTTCCAATAAAAATTGCCCCTAATAGCTCTATCACTTCTGGTTGTTTGAATATTTCTGGTGCTATCAAAATGAAAGTGGAAAAGCCATTATCTGAATCTATGGTTTCGCGTATTTTACAAGCTGTAGAAAATGCTGCTGCTAATAAACCTAAAATAGATAAATTCATCACTCGTTTTGCTCGTATCTATACTCCAATTGTTGTTGCTGTTGCCCTTGTCACAGCTATCATTCCTTCACTGATTACAGGTGATTGGGAACATTGGATTTATACAGCTTTAACTTTTTTAGTAATTAGTTGCCCTTGTGCTTTAGTATTAAGTGTGCCACTTGCTTTCTTTTCTGGTATTGGCAGTGGTTCCAAACAAGGAATTTTATTTAAAGGAGGTCTAGCTTTAGAAGCTTTAAAAAATATAAAAACTATCGTCATGGATAAAACAGGTACACTGACTCATGGTAATTTCACAGTTAAAACTATAAATCCTGCAAATAATTACACAAAAGAAGAATTACTTTCTCTTTGTGCTAGTTGTGAAAAAATTTCCTCTCACCCTATTGCTATCAGCATTATCAATGAAGCCACTAAACAAAAACTCAATTTAAAAACTACTACTGATAATCAAGAAATTGCTGGTGAAGGTATAATCTGCACTATCGACAAGCAAAAAATTTATTGTGGTAATAAACGCTTAATGCAACGATTTAATATTGCTTTACCTGATGATTTACTTATTAATGCTGGTACAGAAATATTTATTGGTATAGATGATAAATATGCTGGCTCTATTGTTATTGATGACACCATCAAAGATGATGCAAAATCCACTATTGCTAAATTAAAAAATTTAGGTTTAACTACAGCTATGCTCACAGGTGATAATGAACATAGTGCTTATGCTGTAGCTAATAAAGTAGGCATTGATAAAGTTCATGCTAAACTTTTACCTGAAGATAAATTAAAAAAATTATCCTCACTTAGACAAGAACATGGTAATGTATTTTTTGTCGGCGATGGTATAAACGACGCTCCTATTCTCGCTGGTGCTGATGTTGGCGCTGCTATGGGTAGTGGTGCTGATGCTGCCATTGAAGCTGCTGATGTAGTATTTATGAATTCTAAAGTTCATTCTATTTTCCAAGCGATAAATATTTCTCGCGATACCATTCGCATAGCATGGCAAAATGTAGTCTTTGCCTTAGGTATAAAAATACTCATCATGGTTCTCGGTCTTATGGGCTTTGCTTCCATGTGGGCAGCCGTTTTTGCCGATACTGGTGTAGCTATGATTTGTATTTTAAACTCCATTCGCATTCTTTATAAAAACTATTAATAGCTTCTAACTTTTAATAATCTGTTCATTTTCTTTTTTAGATGAACAGATTATTTTTTATATTTACGAAAATTTCTTGGAGTACATCCATTATATTTTTTAAAAAGTTCTGCATAATAACTTCCACTATTAAATCCACATTCTAATGCAACTTCTGTAATTGATAAATCTTCATTCTTTAATAAAATCTTACTTTTTTCTAATCTATATAAATTAACAAAATCATTTGGTGTTTTATTTACATATCGCTTAAAAAGTTCATAACACTTACTTTTACCTACATTTCCAGATTTTGCAATATCTTGTAAAATTATTGCTTTTTTATAATTTTGATAAATAAATATTACCATCTGTTTAAATATGTTCACATCATCAGAAGTATCATCTTTTATTAAGTTTAAATTTTTATCATTATTTATTAAATTATATATTTGATACCATAAATCATATACTAAAGACAACAATTTCCATTCTTTTGCTCTACAAGATTTTTCCTGCCAATCTATTAATGCAAATAATATTCTATCTAATTGTTTTCCTTCATTATTTTTCAAACACCATGCCAATAGTCCATTATTCTCAATAATAGGAATTACATATTCTCGATACATAGCTTTATTAATTTTTAATACTGAAGGATTTACCATTAAACAAATAAATTTACAATCATCATGATTATATTCATAACCATAATGTATCTGCTTTGAATTTACAATTAAAATATCATCTTTTATTAAATGAAAAATTTCTCCATTTATATAAAAATTCATTGAACCTGATAAAATTTTTATAATTTCTATATCATCATGCCAATGACATAAAGCTCTTTTATTTTCATATTGTATTAATTCTCTTATCTTTATAGATATTGGCAATAATAAATTTTCATATTCTACTACTTCTAAATTATTTTCTATTATATGCATAAAGCTCATCCTCAGCAGATTATTGTTATAAAAAACTCGGTCAATATTGATAGTATTATCCCCTATTATATATTATTATGACTCTATAATTAATTATTTTAGGAGGTTTTATCATGCTAGCTGATTATCATATGCACACTGAATTTAGTGATGACTCTACTTGCCCTATGGAAAAAGCTATCCAAACAGCAATAGCTAAAAATTTCGATGAAATCTGTTTTACTGAACATATTGATTATGGTGTAAAAACAGATTTAAATTGTGATTGTCAAAAATATCTTGAAAAATTTACATATTATCAAAAATTATTTTCTCCCCAAATAAAACTAAAATTCGGCATGGAATTTGGTATGCAAACACATACTATCAATCAATTTGCCAAAACATTTACTAGTTATCCCTTTGATTTTATAATACTTTCTTGTCATCAAGTCGATAATCTTGAATTTTGGAACCAAGCTTTTCAACAAGGAAAAACACAACAAGAATATAATGAACTTTATTACCAAGAAATTTTAAAAGTAATCCAGCAATATAAAGATTATTGTGTTCTCCAGACCGACAGTACAGGTTATAAGCAAAAATCGTTGATTTTAAGGCATTTTCAAAAAAGATTAGACCCTATAAACCACTATAAAAAAGAAAAATAATGCAATAAAAATGCAATGGAGTACATTCAGATTTATCCAAACTATATCCCAAAATACATAAGACCTCAATATCATTTTTCAGATAGACGTTCAAACATGAGCGTCTATTTTTTTACCCAATTTCAAACGAAAGGGGGGCTGATACCGTGGCAGTATTCCGGGTGGAGAAAAACCAGAATTACACGGTTATGTCAAACCACCACCTACGCAACCCCGACTTGTCCCTAAAGGCAAAAGGGCTTCTCTCTCAAATGCTATCCCTGCCCGAAGAATGGGACTACACCTTAAAAGGGCTTTCCCAAATCAACCGGGAGGGGATAGACGCTATCCGGGAAGCCGTGCGGGAACTGGAACGGGCGGGCTATGTGACCCGTACCAGAGTGCGGAACGAAAAAGGACAGCTAGGGGCGGCTGATTATGTGATACATGAATTTCCAGTGCCGACAAAGCCAACATTGGAAAACCCTATGCAGGAAAATCCAACGCAATTAAATAAAGAACTATCAAGTAAAGATTTACAAAATAAAGATTTATTAAATAACCATTCCATTCCTATCCTTTCCACTCCCTTAACAACGGGAACGGCTACGCCGGAACGGAAAGGAAACGAATACACCAACATGGACGCAGTACGGGCTTATGAAGAAGTCATAAAGGACAATATCGAATACGCCTATCTGATACAGGACAGGAACATTGACCGGGGTATGCTTGACGAGATTGTTTCCCTCATGCTTGAAACCGTCTGCACCCGCCGCAAGGTGGTGCGGATTGCCGGGGACGACTACCCGGCAGAGCTTGTAAAGTCTAAGTTTATGAAACTGAACAGCAGTCATATCCAGTTTGTGATTGACTGTATGCACCAGAATACCACCAAGATACGCAACATCAAGAAATACCTGCTTGCGGTTCTTTTCAACGCACCAAACACCATTGACAGCTATTACACCGCCCTTGTCGCCCACGATATGGCAGAGGGCGCATTTTTCCAGAATAAGGAGGACGGCACACCATGAATATCAGACCGGGCGCATTAGTTTACGACAAGGCAAGCGGACGCTATGACATTCGCTTTGGGCTTGATGAATATTACGGGGGCTTGCATTGCGGACAATGCTTTGAAGTCTTTGACGGGGAACAGTGGCGGGCGACACGCATTGAAATGAACCTGCACCAGAAATGGTACTTAGTGGGTATCAAGACGGACGTACTGGACGGATTGCAGGTACGGGACAGCAGACACAGATAAGGGGGCGACCAGAAACAACGGCTGCCCCTTTTTCCATGCCCGCCGCCTGCACTACTCTGACACAAGAAAGGAGGAATGACACACCATGCAGGAGCAGATCAACGAAAAGACCGTTGCACTCTCAATCAAAACGGCAAAGCTGACCGCCGAAGTCTTACAAAAGGCTATCAGAAAAATGTTAAATGCACGGAAGAACAAAGCACCCAAGCAGTACAAAGGGAAACAGACTTTAAAGCACCTTATGAAGCAGAACACGGGCGTTTCCAGTATGGAGATTACGGACGCTAACATAAAGGCGTTTGAACCCATAGCCAAGAAATACGGGCTTGATTACAGCCTAAAGAAAGTCAAGGGCGAAGAACCGCCCCGCTACCTTGTTTTCTTCAAGGGGCGGGACGTGGACGTTATGACGGAAGCCTTTAAGGAGTTTGCAGCAAAGCAGCTAGGCAGGGAGAAAAAGCCGTCCATACGCAAGGCATTAGCCGCCTTTAAGGAAAAGGCTAAACAGATGAACCAGAACAGGGAAAAAGTAAAAAACAAGGACAGGGGGCGGGAATTATGAAACCGAACATCAAAAAGCTGCTTATCCTCAATGCGCCGTACCTGCTCTTTGTGTGGCTCTTTATGAAAGTGGGCGAAGCGTTCCGGCTCTCTCCGGGGGCTGACCTCTCCGGGAAGCTGCTAAACATCATGCAGGGCATAACAGCCGCCTTTGAAAGCCCCCTGCCAAGCCTTAACGGACAGGACTTTCTAATCGGCGTTGCCGGGACGGTTATCCTGCGGATTGCCGTCTACATGAAAGGCAAGAACGCCAAGAAGTACCGCAAGGGAGTTGAATACGGTTCGGCACGTTGGGGAACGGCAGAGGACATAAAACCGTACATAGACCCGGTATTTGACAATAATATCCCCCTCACGCAGACAGAACGGCTTACCATGAACAGCCGACCCAAAAGCCCCAAATATGCAAGAAATAAAAATATCCTTGTAATCGGCGGTTCGGGAAGCGGAAAGACACGCTTTTTCGTCAAACCGTCACTTATGCAATGTACGTCAAAAGATTTCCCGACTTCGTACATTGTCACTGATCCGAAAGGCACACTGATTTTGGAAACAGGAAAAATGTTACAGCGGTTCGGATATAGGATAAAAGCACTGAATACGATTAACTTCAAAAAATCCATGAAATACAACCCCTTTGCTTACCTGCGGAGTGAAAAGGATATTTTGAAGTTAGTCAATACCATTATCGCCAACACCAAAGGCGACGGGGAGAAATCCGGCGAGGATTTTTGGGTAAAATCGGAACGGCTTTTCTACTGCGCCCTTATCGGTTATATCCACTATGAAGCCCCGGAGGAAGAAAAGAATTTTACCACGCTGCTTGACATGATAAACGCCAGTGAAGCCCGTGAGGACGACCCGGAATTTCAAAGCCCCGTTGACCTCATGTTTGAACGGTTGGAGGAAAAAGACCCGGAGCATTTCGCCGTCCGGCAGTATAAGAAATTCCTGTTATCGGCAGGAAAGACACGAAGCTCTATCCTCATTTCCTGCGGTGCAAGATTAGCCCCATTCGACATTAAGGAGCTACGGGAGCTTATGGAAACAGACGAAATGGAGCTTGACACCATAGGCGACAGAAAGACCGCCCTGTTTGTCATTATCAGCGACACAGACGACACTTTTAACTTTGTCGTGAGTATTCTCTACACACAGCTATTCAACCTCTTATGCGACAAGGCAGATGATGTATACGGCGGGCGACTTCCCGTCCATGTAAGGTGCTTACTTGATGAATTTGCGAACATAGGGCAGATACCAAAATTCGATAAACTGATTGCGACAATCCGAAGCCGGGAAATCTCTGCGTCAATCATCTTGCAGAGCCAGTCACAGCTAAAAGCCATTTACAAGGACAACGCCGACACGATTATAGGGAATTGCGACACCACCCTTTTCTTAGGCGGCAAGGAGAAAACCACGCTAAAGGAAATGTCAGAGCTTTTAGGGAAAGAAACCATTGATTTATACAACACTTCCGAGAACCGGGGACGTGAAAAGACCTACGGCTTGAACTACCAGAAATTAGGCAAAGAGCTTATGAGCCAAGATGAAATAGCCGTCATGGACGGCGGCAAATGTATCTTGCAGGTACGGGGCGCACGTCCCTTTTTCAGTGATAAATTCGACATTACGAAGCACCCAAGATATAAATTCCTCTCCGATTTTGACAAGAAGAATGAATTTGACATTGAAAAGTATCTGAAACGCCGCCCGGAAATCATCAAGCCGGACGACCCCTTTGACCTCTACGAGATTGACGGGGCAGATTTACAGGAGGACACAGAGAATGAGTAAACAGGACACGGGGAAAAAAGACAGCGGGCTTGAAAGGTTTCTGATGAATGTTGCCGACAACGCAGAAGCCGCCCTGCGGGAATATTGGCAGGAACGGGACAACGAAACCCGCCGCTATGCAACCGAGTATGTCACACGCCGGGGGCTTCTCCCGCAATAGTGCCGGGGATAAGAAAAAAGGCACAGGGACAAGAGCTTTGCGTCATGGAAATGTGCATAACAGGCTATTGCGTCATGGATAACGCCATTCACAGCACATGGAAAAGCGGAAGTGCTGCTTTCCCACGTCCTGCAAACAGCGTTACCCACAACGCAAAAATGCAAGCCAGTTATACACAGTTCCACAACGCCGGGCGGCTACGAAGAAAACCGCACCCCCTCTTTCTTTCATTCATAAGGGCATAAAGCCTTAAAGGAGGCAATCATCATCAAGACCGTAAACACCGGGTACATGGTTCGTGCGCCCACCACGGGACGCACTACCCCGTTACAACTGAATACCGCCACGCCGCAGCACCTACGCAGCGTGGGGACAGCCGCCGACACAGGCGGCTTTTTTCATACCCAAAAACCAACAAAACATATTTTTCAGAGCCGCATAGCGGCAGAAAGCGAGGACTTTATGGCATTTTTTAATTCAGCAGTAGGCGTTTTGCAGACACTTGTTATCGCATTGGGCGCAGGTCTGGGCGTATGGGGCGTTATCAATCTCTTAGAGGGCTACGGCAACGACAACCCCGGCGCAAAATCACAGGGCATGAAACAGCTTATGGCGGGCGGCGGCGTTGCGCTTATCGGCACGACCTTAATCCCGCTGCTTTCCGGGCTGTTCGGATAATCCGGGAGGTAGCCGCTTATGGAGAGCATATTTGAAGCCATTAACGAATGGCTAAAGGAACTCTTAATCGGTGCGATTAACGGAAACCTGTCAAATATGTTCGGGGACGTGAACGACAAAGTAAGCACGATAGCGGCGCAGGTAGGGCAGACCCCGCAGGGGTGGAATGGCGGCATTTTCAGCATGGTACAGAACCTTTCACAGACCGTCATTCTCCCCATAGCGGGGATTGTCATTACTTATGTCCTATGCGTGGAGCTGATCGGCATGATTACGGACAAGAACAGCCTGCATGACATAGACACGTTCATGTTTTTCAAATATGTGTTCAAGGCGTGGGTAGCCGTCTATCTTGTTACGCACGTCTTTGACATTACTATGGCAGTCTTTGACGTGGGACAGCATTTAGTGAACAATGCGGCGGGCGTGATAAACACCAACACCGCCATTGACGTTGCCGCCACGCTTGACACCATGACCGCCACAATGGAAACACTGGAAGTCCCCGAGCTACTCTTACTTGTAATGGAAACCGCCCTTGTCAGTATGTGCATGAAGATAATGTCCGTGCTGATTACGGTTATCCTTTACGGCAGAATGATAGAGATATATCTGACCTGCTCCGTTGCGCCTATCCCCTTTGCCACCATGACGAACCGGGAATGGGGAAGCATTGGAAATAATTACTTAAAAGGCTTGTTCGCATTGGGCGTACAGGGCTTTTTCATCATGGTATGCGTTGGCATTTACGCCGTGCTTGTAAACCAGATGACAATAGCGGCGAACCTGCACAGTGCCATTTTCAGCATAGCCGCCTATACCGTGATACTCTGCTTTTCCCTCTTTAAGACGGGAAGCATTGCAAAGAGCATTTTCCACGCACATTAGCAACAGTTTTATTTTTACAAGCCAATATGTAATACAAGCAGAAACTTTATGTTGATCTATGCTTTTTTCGTTTTGCAGCGGGCTTGTCCTTTTTTACTATTTTTATTTTGAATTTCCACGGACGAATTACCTCAATCTCCAATTCCAAAATATCTGAATTGCGGATAGAGCAAAGTACAATTACCAAAATCAATATAATTAGGGCTAGTCCCAAAATTAGTAATGTCATAGGCATTTCTCCTTTGTCAAATATTGTCACTTACACTTATATAATATGCACGATAATGAATTGTATATCATCATGCCAAAAACTTTTTTAGTTTTTTCTGCAATTTATGACAAGAAATAAAGGAAAGATTTCAGAGAACCATTGAAAAATCAGCATTTGAAAGCTATTTCCCCAAAACAAAGTATCTCTGAAAAAGTAGTCTAACTTGTCTATGACTAAATGGCGGGTGTCCTACATCATGTAAAAAAGCAGCCATTCTAACAAGCGAAAGGAGGTAACAAATGGCATACGTCACAGTACCCAAAGACCTAACGAAAGTAAAGAGCAAGGTTGCGCTAAACCTTACCAAGCGGCAGCTTGTGTGTTTTGGTGCGGCGGCAGTTGTGGGTGTCCCGCTTTTCTTTCTCATTAAGGACAGCGTACCACAGAGCGCAGCGACCTTTATCATGGTGCTTGTCATGCTGCCCTTTTTCATGCTTGCCATGTATGAGAAGCACGGGCAGCCCCTTGAAACCATTTTAGGCAACATCATCAAGGTGTTTTTCCTCACGCCAAAGGAACGACCCTACCAGACAGCAAACTATTACGCCGTTTTGGAAAAACAGCGGAAACTTAACAGGGAGGTAACAGCCATTGCGAAAAAAAGCTATCAAAGACAGACCGCAAAAACAGCAGGCAAAAGAGAAAATAAAGCTCTCACGGGCAGAGAAAAAAGAGATAGCCGCCCTCATGCGGCAGGCAAAGGGGGACGGGAAAAAGCACACCGCACAGCAGACAATCCCGTATGAAACCATGTACCCGGACGGGATATGCCGGGTAAAGGACAGTCTTTTCTCCAAGAGCATTGAGTTTTCCGACATCAACTATCAGCTTGCACAGCCGGACGACAAGACCGCAACCTTTGAAGCCCTCTGCGACTTCTACAACTCACTTGACAGCTCCGTGGGTTTGCAGCTTACCTTTATAAACCGTGTCGCCGGGGAGGGGGACTTTGCAAAGAGTATCGCCATACCGCCGCAGCAGGACGGTTTTGATGATGTGCGGGAGGAATACGCCGCCATGCTGCAAAATCAGCTTGCAAAGGGCAACAACGGGCTTATCAAGAAAAAGTACCTTACATTCACACTGGAAGCCGACAGCCTTAAAAACGCAAAATCACGGCTCTCCAGACTGGAAACGGACATATTGAACCACCTCAAAGTCTTAGGGGCGGCAAACAAGCCCCTTGACGGGAAAGAACGGCTTGAAGTGCTGCACGGCATTTTCCACCCGGACGGGGACAGGCGTTTCATGTTCAACTGGAAATGGCTTGTACCGTCCGGGCTTTCCACAAAGGACTTTATCGCACCGCCCTCATTCGCATTTAAGAATGGGCGAATGTTTAACATGGGGGACAAGACCGGGGCGGTATCGTTCTTACAGATACTTGCGCCGGAACTCAATGACCGCCTGCTTGCCGACCTCTTGAACGTAGAGGGGCATTTGTTAGTAAACCTGCATATCCGCAGTATCGACCAGAGCGAAGCCATAAAGACGGTAAAGCGCAAGATTACCGACCTTGACGCAATGAAGATAGCCGAGCAGAAAAAGGCGGTACGCAGCGGCTACGACATGGATATTATACCGTCCGACCTTGCCACCTACGGCGGGGACGCCAAAGACCTTTTGCGGGACTTGCAGAGCCGCAACGAGCGAATGTTTTTACTCACGTTCCTTGTGGTAAACCTTGCGGACAACAGGCAGCAGCTTGAAAACCAGATATTCCAGACGGCGGGCGTGGCGCAGAAAGCCAACTGTTCCCTTGTGCGCCTTGACTATCAGCAGGAAGCCGGGCTTGTGTCGTCCCTGCCTTTGGGACTGAATGACATTCCCATACAGCGGGGGCTTACCACGTCAAGCACGGCTATTTTCGTGCCGTTTACCACGCAGGAGCTTTTCCAGAACGGGGAAGCCCTCTACTACGGCTTGAACGCACTTTCAAGCAACATGATACTTGCGGACAGGAAGAAGCTCAAAAACCCTAACGGCTTGATTTTGGGAACGCCGGGAAGCGGCAAGAGCTTTTCTGCCAAGCGTGAGATCACTAACGTATTCCTTGTGGCAGACAAAAAGGACTGTATCCTGATATGCGACCCGGAAGCCGAGTATGCGCCGCTTGTCAACCGTTTAGGCGGGCAGGTAGTGAAAATCTCCCCCACAAGCAGGGACTTTGTGAACCCTATGGACTTGAACCTCAATTATTCCGAGGACGAAAGCCCCCTGTCGCTGAAAAGCGATTTTATCCTTTCCCTTTGTGAGCTTGTCGTTGGCGGCAAAAGCGGCTTAGAGCCTATCGAAAAGACCGTCATTGACAGAGCCGTGCGGGAAGTCTACCGGGAATACCTTGCAGACCCCGAACCGTCCAAAATGCCGATACTGGAAGATTTATACAACGCACTAAAGAAGCAGCCGGAAGCGGAAGCCGCACGGGTAGCCGCCGCACTGGAACTGTATGTGCATGGAAGCCTTAACGTGTTCAACCACCGCACCAACATAGACATACATAACCGCCTTGTCTGCTTTGACATTAAGGAATTAGGCAAGCAGCTCAAAAAGTTAGGTATGCTTATCATACAAGACCAAGTTTGGGGGCGTGTGACCGAGAACAGGGAACTCCACGCTAACACATGGTTCTATTGTGATGAATTTCACCTGCTGTTAAAGGAGGAACAGACAGCCGCCTATTCCGTGGAGATTTGGAAGCGTTTCAGAAAATGGGGCGGCATACCGACAGGCATAACGCAGAACGTCAAAGACCTGCTTGCAAGCCGGGAAATCGAAAATATCTTTGAGAACTCCGACTTTATCTATATGCTGAACCAAGCGGGCGGCGACAGGCAGATTTTGGCGAAACAGTTAGGCATATCCAATAAGCAGCTTTCCTATGTGACCCACTCTGAAGCCGGGCAGGGGCTTATCTTCTACGGGAATGTGATCCTGCCCTTTGTAGACCGCTTCCCGACAGACACGGAGCTTTACCGCATAATGACGACACGCCCGGAGGAACTTGCCAATGGGACATAAAAAAGCAGCCGTGACCGTACAGAAGATTGACCCGGACACAGCGGTTGCGTTTATCCGCAGATACCATTATTCAAAGGTGCTGCCCCGTCTGAACAAATGCTATTTAGGTTTTTTTGAGGGCGGGCATCTTTCCGGCGTTGCCCTGTTAGGTTGGGGGACGCAGCCCTTACAGACGATAAGGAAGATTTTCCCGGCGCATGACCTTACAACAGCGTCCTATGTGGAAATCGGAAAAATGTGCTTTCTCCCGGAAAAGAACCACACCGGGTATTTTGGCAGCCTTGCGCTCTCCGCACTCACACGTTGGGTACGGGACAACACGGGCTGCCTTTTCCTTTACACACTTGCAGACGGCATTATGGGGAAATGCGGCTATATGTACCAAGCGTCAAATTTCCGCTACTTAGGGCATTTCACAACGAGCGTTTACCGGGACAGCGCAACCGGGGAGAAGATACACCCCCGGAGTGCCGGGCAGCTCTTAGCCGAGAACGCCGCCCTAGAGGGCGTAAAAAAGAAATGTTGGCTGACCTATGACTTTTGCGCCGCAAAGGGGATTGAGAAGATAAACGGGCGTATGTTCCGCTATATCTACCCGCTGACCGTGGAAGCAAAAAACATCTTGAACAGCTACCCGCAGTACACGGGCTTACCCCGACCCAAAGACAAAGATTTATATTTTGCCGTCCGCACCGGGCAAAGGCAGTATACGCAGATAGCGCAGCCCCGCTTCAACCGGGATATATGCCGCTACAACCCGCAGAAATACGGGCAGGCAGAAAGGAGGTAACAGACCTTGCAGGAGTTTAAGGCAAAGGCAAAGACCACGCAGAAAATGACCCGTGACGGCGTTGTGGAAATCAACAAGGCAACCGGGGAACAGACCCGAAAAAGCCAGAGGGAAACAGACGATTTTTCCGGCGATACAGCGGAAAACGTGACCGGGAAAGCCTTTGACCGTGCCGCCACCGAAAGGCAGCGTCACAGGGCAAAGAAACGCCGCAGAAAGGCAAAAAAGGAAGCAAAGCAGGCGCAGGAAGCCACAGGGAAACAGGCTTCCCGCCTGCAATTTTCCGAAGCGGAGCGCAGCGACCCGGAGCTTGCAAAGTATGTAAAAAAGTCCGAGAAAGCCGCTGACAGACTGGAAGCGGCAAGGGAAAAGATACCCAAGCAGAAACGCATAAAAGCCGCAAGGGAATTTGACGAAGCCACCGGGCGGGCAAAGACCCGCCTGTACTTTGAAAAGACCGACAAGCCGCCAAACGGGAAGCTGCACCACAACCCGGCAGACAGACCCATAAGGGAAATCAAGAATTATGTGCATGGGAAAGTAGGCGAGGTGGAGAAAGAAAATTCCGGCGTTGAGGGCGCACACAAGACGGAGAAACTTGCGGAAAAGGCGGGCGGCTACGCAGGACGGAAACTAAAGGAGGGCTACCGAAGCCACAAGCTCAAACCCTACCGTGCCGCCGCCAAAGCAGAAGCCGCTTCCATGAAAGCAGACACCAATTATTTATACCATAAGACACTGAAAGAGAACCCGGAGCTTGCAGGCAATCCCCTCTCCCGCTTCCACCAGAAACAGCAGATAAAAAGGCAGTACGCAAAAGATTTACGGGCAGCGCAGAAAGCCGGGAAAACAGCGGGAAAGACGGCAGGCACGGCAAAGAAAGCCGGGAAAGCCGCAGGGGAAGCCACGAAAAAGACAACGGACTTTATTGCCCGCCACTGGAAAGGCATACTGACCGCTTCCGTGTTCCTGCTTTTAATCGTGATGATATTTACCGGGCTATCTTCCTGCGCTGCTATCATACAGGGCGGCGTTTCCTCTATCGTTGGCACTTCCTACACCGCCGAGGACGAAGCAATCCGGGAAGTGGAAGCCGATTACAAGGAACTGGAAAAAGACTTGCGGGAGGAAATCGCAGACATAGAAACCGATTATCCCGATTATGACGAATACCAGTACCACCTTGACGAGATCGGGCATGACCCCTTTGCCCTTGCGTCCTACCTTACCGCCAAGCTCTACGACTACACAAGGCAGGAAGCACAGGCAGAATTGCAGGCATTGTTTGAAAAGCAGTACACCCTTACCCTGCGGGAAGAAATACAGACACGCTACCGCACGGAAACCACCACCGACCCGGAAACCGGGGAAACCACCACCGAGGAAGTCCCCTACGACTATTACATTCTCCATGTGACATTAACCAATAAAAACATTGAAACCCTTGCCGGGGAACTCCTAACCCCGGAACAGAAAGAAATGTTTGACATTTACATGGAAACCAAAGGCAACAAGCCGGACGTGTTCGGGGAGGACTACGCAACAGGCACACCGGGCGGCGGGCAGTACACAGACTATGAGATACCGCCGGAAGCCCTCTCTGATGAACGCTTTGCCGCCATGATTGCGGAAGCGGAAAAATACTTAGGCTACCCCTATGTATGGGGCGGCAGCTCCCCGTCCACTTCCTTTGACTGTTCGGGCTTTGTGTGTTGGGTAATCAACCATTCCGGCGCAGGGAGTGTAGGCAGGACAACGGCGCAGGGCATTTTCAATTACACAACGCCCATAGCACCGAGCGAAGCCAAGCCGGGGGACATTATCTTTTTCACGGGGACTTATGACAGCGGTTCGGCAGTCAGCCATGTAGGGATATATGCGGGCAACGGCATGATGATACATTGCGGCAACCCCATTTCCTACGCTTCCGTCAATACCCCGTATTGGCAGCAACACTTCTACGCCTACGGGCGTTTACCATGACAAACATAACAGGAGGAAAATTTTTTATGATGAAACTGGAACGTATCGTTGCGGAGATTGAGAAAACAAAAGAAACAATCTCCAAACAGCAAAGCAGGCTACGGGAACTGGAAGCACAGAAAACCGAAGTTGAAAACCTGCAAATCGTACAAATGGTGCGGGCGTTACGCATGACCCCGGCAGAGCTTTCCACCTTTTTACAGGGCAAGCCGGACAATGCCGCAACAACAACAGCAACCGCAAACAGCAGCCTTTTTTCAAGACAGGAGGACACCGAGAATGAGTAAAAAAATCTTACATACCTTTGTAGCACTTGCCGCCGCCCTTATCCTTACGGGCGGCTTTTCCATGACCGCCTACGCAGGCGGCGGGGAGGAATACGAAGTAATTGAAACACCTGCACCAGAGCCGGAGGAAACCATAAACCCAAGCGACCCGCTGACCCCGGAGGGCAACGCAACGCTTGTAGATGATATTTGGGGAGAAAACAAGCAGCTTATCACAGTAACCACCAAGAACGGGAATTATTTTTATATCCTTATCGACCGTGCCGCCGAGGGGAAAACACCGTGCATTTCCTCAACATGGTAGACGAAGCCGACCTTATGGCACTCATTGAGGACGGGGAAAAAGAAGAAACAACGGTAATGCCGCAGACCTGCACCTGCAAGGAAAAATGCGAAGCCGGGGCGGTCAACGAAAGCTGCCCCGTATGCCTTAACAACCGCAATTCCTGTATCGGCGCAGAAAAAGAAACCGAGCCGGAAACCGAAGCCGAGCCGGAACAGCCAAAAGACAGCAAAGGCACAAAAAGCCTGCTCCTGCTCTTTCTGCTGACACTCTTTGCAGGCGGCGGGGCGTTCTATTATTTCAAGTACATCAAGCCAAAGGAAACCGTAAAAGGCAGCCCCGATTTTTCCGACTTTGACTTTGACGAGGACGAGGAAGATACGGACTATGAGGACGAAACCGATTATGACGGTTACGGGGACGACACCGGGGACGATACGGAGGACACCGAAACGGACACAGACACCGGGGAAACAGAGTTTGAGGAAGATACGGGGGACAGCGTATGACGTGGTTTACAGACAGCCCTTTTGAAAAGATGATGACACAGAAACCGGGACACGGGCGGCATGGGGACGACACGCCGCCCGTCCCCCATTCCCCGGCTTGCGTTGGCTGCCCTTACCACAAGGGGCAAGCCCCTTGTATCGGATATTGTATCAAGAAATTACAGGCAAAAAAGCATACCGAGCCGGAACACTGAAAGGAGATATTTTTATGCAGTTAGTAATCGCAGAAAAGCCGAGTGTTGCTATGAGTATAGCCGCTGTAATCGGCGCAGACGAAAGAAAGGACGGCTACATGGAGGGCGGCGGTTTTATCGTCAGTTGGTGCGTGGGACACCTTGCGGGACTTGCGGACGCTACCCACTATGGAGATTTTAAGAAGTGGCGTTATGAGGACTTACCAATCCTGCCCCGGACGTGGGAAACCGTCATATCCCCGGACAAGGAAGAACAGTTTGAAACCTTGAAAAACCTCATGCACAGAAAGGACGTTGACGCTCTTGTGTGCGCCACGGACGCAGGGCGTGAGGGGGAACTGATTTTCCGATTTGTCTATGAGAAAGCCGGGTGTGAAAAACCGTTCTCCCGCTTGTGGATCAGCAGCATGGAGGAAAGCGCAATCAAGCAGGGCTTTGAAGATTTGCGGGACGGACACGACTACGACCCGCTTTACCACTCCGCACTATGCCGGGCAAAGGCTGATTGGCTTATCGGTATCAATGCGACCCGCCTTTTCTCCGTCCTCTACAACCACACCTTGAACGTGGGGCGGGTACAGACACCGACCCTTTCCCTGCTTGTGGAACGGGACAACGCCATACAGAATTTTGAAAAGAAAAAATATTATGTGGTGCGTATCGGGGACGGCACTTTTGAAGCGGCAAGCCCGCCCTACACAGAAAAAAAAGAAGCCGAAAAGCTCCGTGCGGATTGTGACGGGGAAACGGCGGTATGCACTTCCCTTATCCATGAGGAAAAGACCGAGAACCCGCCCCGCCTTTACGACCTCACGACCTTGCAGCGGGAAGCAAACAGGCTTTACGGCTACACCGCCAAGCAGACCCTTGACTACACCCAATCACTCTATGAAAAAAAGCTATGCACCTACCCCCGGACGGACAGCCAGTATTTAACGGACGATATGCTCCCCACCGCTGAAAATATCGTGTCCGGGCTTTTCGGCACACTGGACTTTGCAAAGGGCGTTGACCTCTCCCCGGACTATTCCCGCATACTGAACAGCAAAAAAGTTTCCGACCACCACGCCATTATCCCCACCGCCGAAGCGGTAAAAACGGATAAAGGCAGCCTGCCGGAAAGTGAAAGAAATATCCTGCTCCTGCTCTCCATGAAACTGTTATCCGCAACGGCACAGCCCTACCGCTATGAAGCCGTGACTGCTTCCTTTTCCTGCGGCGGCGTGACCTTTACCGCAAAGGGGAAAACAGTAAAATGCGAGGGCTTTAAGGAACTGGAACGCCGCTTCCGTGCCACCTTGAAAGCGAAGCCGGAGGAAGAAAAAAGCACAAAAGAAAACGCCCTGCCGGAACTGTCCGAGGGACAGGAAATCACGGCAAAGGCAGGCATGACCGCCCACGACACAACGCCCCCGAAAGCCTATACGGAAGATACGTTACTGTCCGCTATGGAACGTGCGGGAAGCGGGGACATATCAGAGGACGCAGAGCGAAAAGGCTTAGGCACTCCCGCCACCCGTGCGGCGGTACTGGAAAAACTTGTGCAGGCGGGCTTTGTGGAACGGAAGAAAAAGCAGCTTATCCCCACCAAAGACGGCAAGAACCTTGTCGCCGTCCTGCCCGACATTCTCACAAGCCCGAAGCTGACCGCCGAATGGGAAAACGCCTTGACGGAGATTGCAAAAGGGAACGCCGACCCGGACAGCTTCATGCAGGACATTGAAGCTATGGCGGCGGGGCTTGTCAAAGAATATTCTGCCGTCCCGGAGGAAAAGAAAAAGCTGTTTGCCCCGGAGAAAAAAGAGATAGGCAAATGCCCCCGGTGCGGCTCTCCCGTCTATGAGGGACAGAAAAATTTCTACTGCAATAACCGTGACTGCCAGTTTTCCATGTGGAAGAATGACCGCTTTTTCACGGGCAAGAAAAAGGAGCTGACCGCCACGATTGCCGCCGCCCTGCTTAGCAAAGGCAGGGCAGCCGTGAAAGGCTTGTATTCCGAGAAAACGGGCAAGACCTATGACGCTGATGTGCTGCTTTGTGACACAGGCGACAAATACGTTAATTACAAAATCGAGTTGAAGCAGACCAAGAAGCAAAAGCCCAAGAAGTAACACACAGAAGAATAGCAAGCATAGGGATTGAGTACCCAATCCCGTAAATTCCCACTTTCCCGCCCTGCGGGACTTGTGGGAATTTTGCTTGTTGGGAAGTGTCCCAAACCCTCTTGATAAACCAAAAAAATTGAAAGGAGCTTTGCCTATGAAAGATGATTTTTCCGTGCTGATACAGAACCGCACCGAGTTTGAAAACCACAACCCGGCGGGCGTATATCTCTCCCTGCCTGCCACAAAAGAAGAACTCCACGAAGCCATGAAAGCACTGAACATCACAGCGGGCAACCCGCATGATTTTTTCCTGAACGGCTATTCCACGGACGAGAACAGGCGCATTGAGATACCCTTTGACTGGATAAGGGACGGCAGCCTTGACAAGATAAATTACCTTGCCGCAAGACTGGAAGAAATGACAACGGAGCAGCTTGAAAAACTGGACGCTGTTATGCACAGCGACTTCAAGCCGGACAGCCTTGACGGGCTTATCGACCACACCTATAACACTGATTTTTATTCCTATGTCCCCGGCATTTTCAGCTATAAGGAATTGGGCGACTATTTCCTCAATGACAGCGGCATGGTGCAAATGCCGGAGCATTGGAAAGCGGGGATTGACAAGGAAGATTTCGGCTACAACGCCGCACTCCATGAGGACGGGAAGCTGACCGACTACGGATATATCGCAAGAAGCGGAACGGAATGGAAAGAGGTTTACACCGGGAACGAAACGCCGGAGCAATACCGTATCATGAGCTACCCCGAAGCGGAACGCACCGCCCCGGAAAATATGGAACAGGAAACAGCCCCGGTAAATATAGCCGCCGCCAACCCCATACGCCCTATCGAGCTGAAAGCACAGAAGCCCGCCGAGAAGATGAAAGAGATCACTGACAGACTGGAAGCAGGCATACAGGAATTGTTTGACAGCGACCGCTTCAAAGAGTATTTGCAGGTAATGTCAAAGTTCCACAATTACAGCTTCAACAATACCATGCTGATTGCCATGCAGAAGCCGGACGCAACCTTTGTAGCGGGATATACCTCATGGAAAAATAATTTCGGGCGGCAGGTGGTAAGCCAAGCGAAAAGTATCAAAGTGCTTGCGCCGTCCCCGTACAAAATCAAAAAAGAAATAGATAAAATCGACCCCAAGACACAAAAGCCCGTGACCGATAAAAACGGGAAGCCCGTCAAGGAAGAAACGGAAATAACCGTCCCGGCGTTCAAGGTTGTTTCCGTCTTTGACGTGTCGCAGACCGAGGGAAAGGAGCTTCCCTCTATCGGCGTTGACGAGCTGACCGGGGACGTGGAACATTACGCCGATTTCTTCAAGGCAGCGGAGCTTTCCGCACCCGTCCCCGTTGGTTTTGAGAAGATAGCAGGCGGCTCAAAGGGCTACTACTCCCAGACCGACAAGCGCATAGCCATTAACGAGGGCATGAGCGAGTTGCAGAACATTAAAACGCTGATACATGAAACCTCACACGCCAAGCTGCACGACATAGATTTGAACGCACCCCCGGAGAAACAGGCAGACCGACCAGACCGCCGCACCCGTGAGGTACAGGCGGAGAGCATAGCCTACGCCGTGTACCAACACTACGGGCTTGACACTTCCGACTACTCTTTTTCCTATGTGGCACAATGGAGCAGCGGGCGGGAGCTTGCCGAACTGAAAGCGTCCCTTGAAACTATCCGCAGCACCGCTTCCGAACTGATAAAGGATATAGATAAAAACTTTGCGGAGCTGACAAAGGATAAGGAGCAGGCACAGGCGCAGGAAAACGAACCCACGCCGGAGGAAAAACAGCCGGAGCAGACAGCACCGCAGGAGGAAATTTCAGCCACAGCCGAACCCGCAGCGGACACACCGCCAGAGGAAAAAACAGCCCCGGAAGAACCCGCAAAAGAAGCCATGCAGCCGGAGCAATCGGAGGAAGATAATTTCCCAACCCCCGACCCCAACGGAGAGCCGGTTGTCACTATCATTTGGAGCGAACACAGCCGCTTCCATGACGGCGAAACAATGAGCCTTTCCGAAGCAAACGCCGCTATCGGAAACCTTGACGCAGCAGTTACAAAAGAGGACGGCTATTATAAGACCAAGTTCCGCATTGACTTTGTAATGGACGGACAGCCCGATTATTACGGCGGGCGGCAGGACTTAGGGGACGGGGACGGCACACTCATAGAGCATATCGAAGATTACCACGCCTACTATGAGAATAACAGCGAATGGGAAAATTATATTTTACACAATGAGGGAAAGGAAGCACTGGAAGCGGACAAGGCACAGCGGGAAATGATTTTACATGAGTTTGTCCCTTTTCTGAAACTGCATGATAACCTTTCCAAAATGGAAAATATCGCAGCAAAAGCACTGGAAGAAAACGGGAACATGACAAGCACCGAAACCGCCTACCACACCGCCATGAAAGACTATGTTTCCAAGTGCCGGACAATGGTAAATCAAGGGAATTATGAGCTGCCACCCGCCCCGCAGCTTAAAAACTTTGACACGGAGCTTGAAGCGTATAAGGAACACGTCAAGGAGGAAATCGCACAGGAAGCAGCCGCCGCAGGAATGACCGTAGAAGAATATGCCGCAAACGGTTACGAGCCATACACCGCAGAGCTGCCCGACCCCTCTATCACTGTCCCCGATATGCAGGAATACGGCTACTCATGGGACGGTATGCTGCCCCTAAAGGAAGAAGCCGCCCTGCACCTTTACGAAAAAGAGGATATGCAGATTTTCTTACTCCATGGGGACGGGAGCGAAAGCATACCAGAGAACACAGGGGATATAAAAGCCCATGCGGAGAAAGGCGGCATTTTCGGCGTACATAAGGAGGACTGGAACGCCCTCACAGAGTACCGTGCCATGAAAGAAGAACTAGCCGGAAGCGAAGCAACAAAGGAAGCATTGCGGGAATACGGCGCAAAAGAGCAGGCAGGCGACACCTTTACCATTTACCAGTTGAACGACAACGCCGCCAGAGATTACCATTTCCGCCCCCTTGAAGAATTGCAGGGAAAAGGACTTGCGGTAAACATGGGAAACTATGATAAAGTCTATGACGCTGCACTCACGCCGGATATGAGTTTAGGGCGCATTTTTGAGAAATTCAACTTTGACCGCCCGGAGGATTTTAAGGGACATTCCCTTTCTGTTTCTGACGTGGTAGTGCTTCATCAGAACGGCACGGACACCGCCTATTATGTAGACAGCAGCACCTTTGTTGACGTATCAGAAACTTTCCTGCATGAGAACCCGCTAAGAGCCGCCGAGCTTTCCACGGAACAAAACGCAAACATGATTGACGGCGTTATCAACAACACCCCAAACACGGACGCACTGGAAGCGCAGGCAGCCGCCGGGGAACAGATCTCACTTGCTGACCTTGCGGACGCAATACAGAAAGACCGGGAAGCCGCCGAGCCGGACACCGCCCGTATCACAGCCGCAGCGAAAAGCCGATATGACGGCATGGTTGCCCTCTTTACTATGGACGACAAAACCTATATCGGGAAAAGCGAGAACTACGACAACAAGGGACACTATGACAACACGGATAATTCCCTGCTCTACGTTTCCGGCTGCCAAGCCGCCTTTACATTCCTTTCAAGCGAGGGCTGCATTTATCCGCAGGACGAAGCACTGAACCGGGGAATTTATACCAGAGAGGACTACGAAGAATTTTCACGCATTACGGACTTTTTAACGCAGGCAGGCTTGACCCCGGAAAAGGAATTTTATTTTGACGGCAAGCCCTTTTCCCTGCATGGCGACACGCCGGAGCAGGCAGCCCCGGAAACAAAAACGCCCTATTACACAATCAATGAGGGAGCTGCCCGCCGTGCCAATGATGTAAACAGCTACTACGATTACAAGCCCGGCAGCGCAACCGCAGAATACAGACAAATGGTAGACAAAGCCGTGGAGATTGGGGAACGCCAGAAAAAACGTGTAGACCCCATGTACCATGAAAAGATTGACAGCCTTGTTGACACCTACGCCCGGAAACTTGCGGAGAACATGAACAGCAGTTTTTCCATTGAAGCCCGTGTACCCTCTATCCTCATTACAGGCGGCTCTAATTTCCCGGTGCGGAAAAAAGAAAAGCAGAACGCCGCCCGTGACAGGAACATGGAGGAATGGAACGACATACAGGGCTTGCTTGACAAGATACGCAGTACGGGCATGGGCGGTATCAGCGCAGACGACCCGCAGGCAGTCCAGAAGTTAGAAGCCAAACTGGAAAAGCTGCAAGCGGCACAGGACACCATGAAAGCGGTCAATGCCTACTACCGAAAGCACAAGACCCTTGACGGCTGCCCCAACCTTTCCGCTGAAAGCATTGAAAAGATGAAATCGGAAATGTCGTCACAGTGGCACATAGAGGATAAGCCCTACCCCTCATGGGCTTTATCCAACAACAATGCAGAGATACGCCGCATAAAGGGGCGTATTGCGGAGCTGACAAAGAAGCAGGAAACCGCCTACGCCGGGTGGGAATTTGACGGCGGCAAAGTGGAAGCCAACAGGGAGGACAACCGCCTGCAAATCTTCTTTGAGGAAAAGCCGGACGAAAAGACCCGTGAAACCTTAAAGGAAAACGGCTTCCGTTGGTCGCCCAAAGCCGGGGTGTGGCAAAGGCAGCTTAACGACAACGCCATTTACGCCGCTGACCGTTTATCCTGCATACGCCCCATATCCGGGAAAAGCCCCGTTGAGATACAAAAGGAAGCCCGTACAGCCGCCAAGACAGAGAAAAAGCCCTCTATCCGAGCGCAGCTTGCACAGGACAAAGAAGCCTTGAAATCTGCCCCCAAAAAGGCAACGGAGAAAACGAAAAAGCAGGACTTAGAAAGGAGCTGACCCATGCAGAAATTTGAAAACGTGGATATATTAAAGTCCCTTAAAGCAATCATGCAGACCCACACACAACACTTTCAGTCTGATTTTGACATAGACAGGGAAACACTAAAGCAGGCGGCAAAAAGCCCAAACCCGGAAGATAAAAAGCAGCTCTGGTTATGCCGCCCTGCCGGAACGTGGTGCTTGCGGGAGCGTGACACTTTCATCAAAGGTTCACGGGAGCATAACACTCTTTGCTTTTACGCCGAGCAGACAAGGGACAAGATACTTGCCTATGCGGTGGAGCTGACGGGCATTGAGAAAGGCAGGGTAACGGGAAACCTTTACGAACTGGACTATAAAAAGCTCTATGAACACGTCAAGGACGTTTCCGTACCTGCCGGAAATACCAAGCTGATCTACGAGAACGGGGAACGGACGCAGGAAGCCGAAAGGCGCATTACCGGGGACGCTGACCCCGGCTTAGGGAAATTTGTACGCTTTGAGGAACAGCCCAAAGCCCCCGCCGCCTTGCAGACCATACTTAGGGACGAGAAGCACAGCCGGGAGCATTTCAAAAGCGGCGACATAAAGGCGCATATCGAAAAACTGTCCGGCAAAGAGAAAAAGCCGTCCCTGCGGGCGCAGCTTGCACAGGACAAAGAAACCGTAAAGATCGCCCCGAAAGAAAACAAAACCGTCCAAAGGACGGTTGCAAAGACCAAAAACAAGGGATTGGAGGTATAGAAGCATGGGACAATTCATATTTGAAGAAATCAACCTTATCTGCTGTTACAGGAGGAAAACAAGGGCTGACACGGTGGCGGCAATGACCGCCGCCCTGCCCTACATGGAAACGGAGATACAGGAGCTTGCAGAACACACAGCGGAAAAGCTGAAGCAACTGACCGAGGAAAAATTTGCCGGGCTTGTGTTTCTGCCTGCTGAAGATATGGAGTAAATGAAATGCCGGGGGATAGTAGTCTGAGGATTGCTATTCCCCTTTTTTTGTTTATATTAACTCTGCATAGCAGATGTATACTATGTTGAAATTAACACTATTCCGTGAATTTCTCTTTTTAGCTCTTTCTTTTTACAAATTGATATGCTATAATGCTTATATCCTAAAAAAGGGAGTTAAAAAATATGCGGCAAGGTATTCTTAAATAAAACTATAATCAAATAGTGGGAACAAAGAATTTTAAAATGCCTCTTTAAAATGAGGTTTGTTTTTTGTACCCAATTTAAGAATACTTTTACTTTATAGATTTTGACGTATCTAAATTGACTATTACTGCCTGCCAGTTTGTCATGTATATATGTCCATAAATATATTTCCCCAGTGGTAAAAGTATTTTACTGCTGGGGATTTTTATGCCCTTTAGGGCTTTGAATGGAGGACAATTACATGAAAATAATCAATATCGGCATTCTCGCCCATGTAGACGCAGGAAAGACGACCTTAACGGAAAGCCTGCTTTATACAAGTGGAGCGATTTTAGAATTAGGTAGCGTAGATAAGGGAACGACAAGGACAGACACTATGTTTTTGGAACGTCAGCGTGGAATTACCATTCAGGCAGCCGTTACTTCTTTCAACTGGAACGGCTACAAAATCAATATTGTAGACACTCCCGGACATATGGATTTTTTAACAGAAGTATATCGTTCTTTGTCTGTTCTTGACGGGGCAGTTTTAGTGATTTCTGCGAAAGACGGTGTACAGGCTCAAACCCGGATACTATTCCATGCACTCCAAAAAATGAATATACCAACAATCATTTTTATAAACAAGATAGACCAGTACGGAATTAACCTGCATAATACTTATCAAAATATCAAAGAAAAACTTTCGACTGATATTATCATTATGCAGAATGTAACATTGACTCCAGAAGTATCACTGGAAAATATCACGGATTTAGAAAAATGGGACGCTGTAATTGCAGGAAATGACAGACTTTTAGAAAAGTATATTACAGGGGAAACATTGACGGTACAGGAATTAAAACAGGAAGAATATGAACAGGTTCAGAAAGGTTCTTTGTTTCCTATATATCATGGAAGTGCAAAAAACAACATAGGGACACAACAGCTCATTGAAGTCATTTCAGATATTTTTTGTTCCGAAATGGATAAAAGCCAGTCAGAACTATGCGGAAGTGTTTTCAAAATCGAATATACAGACCGAAAGCAGAGATTAGCCTATTTACGCCTTTACAGTGGAACATTACACTTACGGGACACTATTATATTGTCAGAAAAGAAGAAAATGAAACTTACTGAAATGTATATTCCTTCAAATGGAGAAATGATACAGACGGAAATTGCCTGTTCCGGAGATATTGTTATTTTGCCTAACGATACATTAAAATTGAATGATATTGTGGGAAACGAAAAAATGTTGCCATGCAACGCATGGAATGACAATCCTGTACCCATGCTGCGGACAATGATTGAACCGATAAAACCAGAACAAAGAGAGTATTTATTGGACGCTCTTACAGAAATTGCAGATACAGATCCCCTTTTACGTTATTATGTTGATACGATAACACATGAAATCATCATTTCTTTTTTAGGAACGGTGCAGTTAGAAGTTATCTGTTCTCTGCTGACTGAAAAATACCATATAGACATAAACGTCAAAGAGCCTACGGTTATTTATCTGGAAAAGCCATTACAAAAGGCAGATTATACGATTCATATTGAAGTGCCGCCAAATCCTTTTTGGGCGTCGATTGGCTTATCGGTAACTCCGCTTCCAATAGGCAGCGGAATACAGTACGAAAGCAAAGTTTCCCTCGGTTACTTAAACAAAAGTTTCCAAAATGCAGTAATGGACGGTATTGATTATGGATTGGAGCAGGGATTGTATGGCTGGAAAGTAACAGATTGTAAAATTTGTTTTGAATATGGTGTTTATTACAGCCCTGTCAGCACTCCCGCAGATTTTCGCTTCCTTGCCCCTATTGTACTGGAACAAGTATTGAAAAAAACTGGAACGCAATTATTAGAGCCGTATCTTTCGTTTACTCTTTTTACACCGCAGGAATATCTTTCCCGTGCATATAACGACGCACCACAATACTGTGCAATTATTGAAACAAGCCAACCGAAAAATGATGAAGTCATTTTTACGGGACATATTCCTGTACGTTGTATTAGTGCATACCGTAATGCTTTAACTCTATATACAAATGGGCAAGCAGTTTGTTTGACAGAATTAAAAGGCTATCAAGCTGCTGCTTGTGAACCAGTTATTCAATCACGCCGCCCCAATAGCCGAATAGATAAAGTACGCCATATGTTTAATAAAAAAACTGAACACCTTTCTAATGAAGCGTAATAAAACTATCTAAGCAACAGAAAAAAGCTGAAAATTAGGAGGTGGCAACATAGGAAAAATAATTATACTTACATTTGATGATAAAGAAGAAAAGGCAGTTGAAAAAGTTATAGCCACCCTTGCTAATAACTTACAGTTGGAAACTATACAGCCGCCATACTCTCAAATACTCACTTTTTCGGAACTGGAAATAAGATTACATCAACATCGGGTATTTCAGAATGGAAAAGAGATACACCTTACACGCCTTGAATACAGCACCCTTGTATTCCTTGCTTCCAATCCGGGAATTGTGTTCACACAGACACAGATATTTGAAGCCGTTTGGAACATGGATAGCGAGAGCTGCCATTCAAGCGTTGTCAACGTGATTTATAACCTACGGAAAAAAATAGAGCCGGACAGCAAGAACCCGACCTATATAAAAACCGTGTTAGGTGTCGGCTATAAATTCAGTGCATAAACACCGGGAAATGACGATTGATAGACCGTCATTTCCCGGTGTCTTTTTCTGCTCTTGTGGACGATTAGAAGCCCTTTCCGGGCGGCAATGGTTATCCCCCTGCCTGCGTTACAAAACGCCCTTAAAACGCCTTACACGCCGTCCTAACTGTCCGCATTACCTCTCTGTCTGCCTGTCCCGTTCCGGCTGCTTCGCCTGCCGCAAAATGCTGTCTACGTTCTGCTTAATCATATCATACTGTTTCACTTTCTTTTTTAGCTTTCCGTACTCTTGATACAGCTTATCCTTTTTCTCTGTCAGCTCCTTATACTCCGTGTGCAGCTTCTTGAAGTCGGGCAGCTTCCCGCCGTTCCTTGCCGCCTGCAACGTCTTAGCGGCTGCTTCGTGAATGATGATACTGCTTTCATTCCCCCGCAGGAATTTTTCTTTGTCCTTTGCCTTTTTGTACTCCGCATAGACCGCCTTTGTCTGTTGGTATGCGGATATGTTTTTCATCAAAAGGGATATGTCGGACAACCTCTTTTCTAAGCCTTTCAGTGTGGCGGCGGTCTGTTCACTTTCTGTATGCACTTCATCAAGAACCGCCTGCAACTGTTCATACTCTGAAATGTCATGCTCCGTTAAAAAATTCAAAGTCTTTGCCGCCTGTTTCAGATTGTGTATTTTCGCCCACTGTTCGTAGCCCTTACTTTCTGCCGCCTTGATACTGTTCTGAATGTCAATCAGCATGGAGATACCCGCCTTTTCCTGCCTTAACGTTTTCGGCTTCGCCCGGTATGTCCCGGCAATCCTCTCTGTTATGGCTTCCTCTGTATAGGCTTCCCCTAGCGTCTTAGAGCGTGTGAAGCGTTCCTGCCCCGGCGCACGGAATGAAACATACTTCCCCCGCTTGATCTCATAGCCCGCCGCTTCCATGAGCCGCAGGAAATCTTCAAAATCTTTTGCTTTGGGGATTGTATCATCAATCACGGCTTTCAGCTTCGCTTTCCAACTTGTGCCTTTCCGTTCAGCGTCCCATTCCGCATATTTCTTTCCCTTGTCCTGCCCCGGCGTGACGACTGACAATCCATGTTCCTTGCACAGCCTGTCACTCTCATTCCTTATCTGGTAATAGCTTTTCTTGTTGGAAACATACTTACGGTGCGTCACAAAATCAACCGAGCAAAATATGATATGGTTATGGATATGCCCCTTGTCTATGTGGGTAGTCAGTACATACTCATACTTGCCGCCGAGAACCTTGTCCGCAAGCTCCTTTCCTATACGGTGGGCTTCCTCATAGCTGACCTCTCCCGGCGCAAAAGACTGTATCAAATGGTGTCCGAGGTTGTCCCCCTTGTCCCTTGCCTTTGAGATTGTAAAACCAAATTCTATGTCTGCCGTTTCATAAGAGCAGCCGTAGGAGGAAATCAAAACCTTGTCGTCCGTCTTATCGGGATTGCAGATATAATCTATTGCCTTATTCAGCGTAGTTTTGATAGGGTGTATCTTTGTAACTGCCATATCTTTTCCAATGCCCCCTTTATTTCTTCCAAGTCCTCTTTATAGGCGTTCCCGGCGGAATTGACACGCCTTGCTATCTGGTTCACGTTCACACCGACTTTCTGTATCTCTGCCGTCTGCTCCTTGATTGCGGTATAGTCTAGCTGAATGATATAGCCGTCAATCGCCATTTTCCGCAGGTATGCCCCCAAGTTGTCCGTTTGCAGCAGCTTCATTTTTTCCTCAATCAATATGCGCTCCTGCTCCGTCACATAAAATTTTAACTGGATAGCCCGTTTTCTTTCTGCCATAGCTCCGCTTCCTTTCCGTTTTCTAAGAGGGTTTGGGACACTTCCCAACAAGCAAAATTTCCACAAGTCCCGCAGGGCGGGGAATGGAAATTTTACGGGATTGGGTACTCAATCCCTATGCTTGCTATTCTTCCCCCTATCCTTACTACGCACTGGAAGCCCAAAATGGCAAACAGAAAGAAAAGTTTTTGAAAATCATGGAAAAAGTCAATCCGGCATTTCCGATATATGGATAAAAATGTCATTCTTTGATGAAAGGCTTGATACAATCCCGATACAAACATGATAGAAACGTGATATTGGAGCTGTAACATTTTTACTGGAAAGCGGCACAAGACCTTTCCAAAAAAATCAAGGAGGTGCAGCCAATCCGTAAAAAAATTTTTTGTGGCAGGCACACCCGAAAAAGCACCCCGCACTTTGCACGGGAAACGCTGATTTACCAACGAAAACACCCCACTAAACACACCCGACTGATAACCACTTGCAGCCGGGCTTTTTTATGCTTTGTCGAAAACTTTTTGAAAATTTTTTTGAAAAAGTTTGCCATTTTCGCTTTCCAGTGCGTAGTAGTAACAGCACAGGAAAAAAGCACAGACTTTTTCCGCAGGCATGGGGAGGTGGCAGCATGAAGCCAGACCCAAAAGAAAAGCACAAGCAGCATACCTTTGACGCATACTGCAAACGCATATTGAGGAACGAAAGCAGGGATTACCACAGGCGCATGAACGTACTTAGGCAGTATGAGATACCCTTTTCCATGCTGCCGCAGGGAACGCTTGCACAGTTAAGCGCATGGGACGAGTATTTCAAAGATACATACCGTTTTGAAGCGAGGGGCTTTGAGATTTTCATAGCGGACGAGCTTCTAGCCGAAGCACTAAAGACTTTGCCAAAGGACAGGCTTGAAATCATTCTGCTGTATTACTTTTTGGGAATGAACGACCCGGAGATTGCAGCTCACTTGAACCTTTTGCGCCGGACGGTAGCCTACCGCCGGACAAGCTCTTTACAAGAACTAAAAAAATTCATGGAGGGAAATGCTGATGAATGAAACGACTTCCAACACGCCGCACTTACAGGATGGTAACGGTTTACTCCCTTACCCCGTCATTGTGTCGGCTGTTTCCGGGGACGTGGACGCTATGAATACCGTGTTGAAGCATTACGAGGGCTACATCACAACACTGTCAACACGAACCATGTATGATGAAGCAGGCTGCCCCCACCCGTGGTTAGACATGGAGCTGCGGCGCAGACTGGAAACCAAGCTGATTATAAAGGTTATGACCTTTAGCGTGGCTTAAAAGACAGGAAAAAAGAGGACAGGAAAGCACGGGCGGCATGACCGCCCGCCGCTTCTTGCCATTCCGCAAAAGTACATCTTCATGGTGTGCCTTTGCGGGCTGACAAGCCCCAAGAACTTTGACAAAGAAAGCGCACAGCGCAGCATAGGGCAATCGGACACGTTCAATATACGGCGAGCCTGCGGGCTGATACGCCAAGACCCCGCAAAGGGCGAGCGATACTATTCAGCGCACCGCAGGCGGCAAGAGGAAACTGCCGCCGCCATGACCCGCATATTGGTATAATGATACACCCGTATGACACGGCTACTCATAAGAATGAGAGGGGTGCAAGTCCCGTGGAGCTGCCAAGCCGTCCGAGCTGCCTTTCTTACTCAACTTTTTTGAAAAATAATAAAATTTATAGCGCATTTTTGCTGAAAATCTGTTATGATCGTAGACAAGATATTGAGGTTTCATTATCTGGTCTAGGAAAGGAGGGCTATGATAACCGTAACCAAAAAAGATTTAATTGCTCTGGGTTATGGGACTTCTTTTGCGGCTGACATTATACGGGAAGCAAAAAAACTTATGATTTCCAAAGGGCATACATACTATCAGTCCCGGAAATTAGACCGTGTACCGAGGGAAGCCGTGGAGGAATTATTGGGTATTACATTTCCAGACGGACAGGCTGAATGTACTTCTTGCACATCTATGTAAGGAGTGAGATTATGGCAAAAGACCCAATTAAGAAAGCAGATAACGGAACATATTATTTTAGAGCAAACTTAGGCTACAATCCGATAACAGGTAAACAGATACAGAAATACCGAAGCGGCTTTAAGACAAAAAAGGAAGCAAGGGAAGAATATTCAAAACTTGTCCTCACTTCCACCGAAGAACTGACCGCCAAAAAGGAAACAATTTCTTTCCAGACGTTCATTGAGGAAACTTATCTCCCGTGGTACAAAACACAGGTAAAGGAAAGCACCTACTTGAACCGCCGTTCCACCATTCAGAAGCATTTCGCATACTTCTACAAAATGGCAACGGACGAAATAGAACCTATCAATGTGCAGAATTGGCAGTTGGAGCTTGCGAAAGAATTTAGCCCCAACTATATCCGTGTCGTACAGGGTATGCTGTCTATTGCATTTGACCGGGCGATTGTTCTGGGAATTGCAAAAAAGAACCCGTCACGCATGATAGGCAACATCAAAAGCAAAAAGACAAAGGTTGACTTCTGGACGTTGGAAGAATTTCAGAAAGTGATTTCCCTGCTCTATAAGGGCGATTATTACGAACACTACCTTTTCATTTCCTTTTGGGTGCTGTTTATGACAGGTTTACGGATTGGCGAAGCCGCCGCCCTGCAATGGTCTGACATTGATTTTGAAACAGGGCTTTTAAGCATAACAAAGACCCTGTACTATAAGTCAATGGACGATTACAAGTTTGTTGAACCAAAGACACAGGCAAGCGTCCGCACAATCTATATTGACACGGACACCTTAAAAGAATTGCAGTCGTGGCGTGAAGTTCAGCAAAAAGTTTTGAAAGGCTGCGATTTGGTGTTGAGCTACAACGGTATTCCTACCAGTAAGCACACACTTCCAAGAGCCTTAGAAAAACTTGCCGGGCTTGCAGGCGTACACCGTATCAAAATCCATGCGTTAAGACATTCCCACGCTTCCCTTTTAATCAGCATGGGAGAAAACCCGCTTTTGATTAAAGAGCGTTTAGGGCATGAGAAGATACAGACCACTTTAGGAACATACGGGCATTTGTACCCGAACAGCAATCTTGAAGTTGCCAATAAATTAACGGGCGTACTGACATACACACCCGCTTCACACAGCATTGCAGATTACACAAGCAATCAGCACACCGCAGCATATCATAAAGAGGTTGAATAGAAAAATGCAATCGTAATGCAATGATAAAGAGAAAAAGCCGCCAAACCCTTGTGTTTACGGGCTTTGCGGCTTAGCTCCGACTATTCGAACTCGGTCATTTAGATATGATTAACCGTTATGACCAAAAAGGGATTTATCCTTTCAATAAAGTCTTTGACCTTGTAAATGAGATTTTAAAACAAGTCATAAATGATCATAAAGGCATTGAAATTAATACTTCTTGTTATCGTTATGGACTAAAAGATTTAACGCCTTCCGTTGAAATTTTAAAACTCTATAAAAAATTAGGTGGCGATATTATAACTATTGGTTCTGACGGTCATGATGTTGACCAATATGGCTTTAAAATCCAAGAGACTAAACAAATATTAAAGGCTTTAGGATTTAAATATATCTATACATTTGACAAAATGAAACCTATTGTTCATACAATTTAATAATTAAAATAAAAAAACTAGATGCAGTTAAACTACATCTAGTTTTTTATTATTTTCTAGCACATTCACTATCTAAATTAAGCATAATTTTAAGACCATGGTCTAATGTTGGCAATAAATATTCTAAGCATTCTCTTACAGCTTTAGGACTTCCCGGCAAATTAATAATCAAAGATTTTTTTCTAATGCCTGAAGTTGCTCGACTCAACATAGCTCTTGGTGTAATTTTTAAACTATACATACGCATAGCTTCAGAAATTCCTGGTGTTTCTTTTTCAATTACATCTTTTGTCGCTTCAGGCGTATTATCCCTTGGTGAAAAACCTGTACCACCTGTTGTCAAAATCAAAGGAATTTCTTTATCCGCAAGCTCTATCATTTTGTCTGCCAATAAAGCTCTATTATCTGGCAAAATTTCCATAGATACTACTTTATAATCAGACTCTTCTACAATCTGCTTTATACATGGACCACTTAAATCTTCACGAAGACTTTTTGCACCTTTATCACTTGCAGTGATTATCGCCACTTCAAACATTTCTTTCACCTTCTCAAGCTTCTACAAAAATTGTATCTTGTGCTTTAATTTCTCCGCCATTTAATACAATCGCAAATACACCTTCATTAGGCATGATACATTCACCTGTTTGCTTTTGAATATTGCAACCTAAATGGCATTTTTTACCTATCTGAGTGATTTCCAATAAAATATCATTTACTTTTAATCTTGTACCAATCGGCAAATTTTTTAAATCAATACCTTCAACTAAAAGATTTTCGCCAAATGCACCAGCAGGAACTTTGAAATTATATTTTTCTTCAAAAGCCCTCACCGCTTCTACTGCTAATAAACTTATCTGACGATGCCATTTTCCAGCATGGGCATCATGTTCTAAACCAAAATTCTTTATCATCAAGCCCTTATCTACAGCAGTTTTTAAAGTGCCTTTTTGTTCACTGATACATATAGCTAAAATTTTTCCCATCAATTAAAATCTATACTCCTTATTATTTTTCATAATCATAAACACCAGATTTTCCGCCTTCTTTATGCAATAGACGTATATCTGATATTTCCATACTTTTATCTATAGCCTTGCACATATCATAAATCGTCAATAAAGTAACTGATACAGCATGGAGTGCTTCCATCTCAACGCCAGTCTTACCATTGACTTTTGTTGTCGCAATAGCTTTTATCATATAATTGTCTTCTTCTAATTCAAAATCAATCGTAACTTTTGTAATAAATAATGGATGACAAAGCGGTATCATATCACTTGTTTTTTTCGCTGCCATAATACCAGCTATCCTAGCAACAGCTAATACATCACCTTTTTTATTAGTCTGTTCTTTGATTGAACGAAAAACTTCTTGATTTACTTTTATACTACCTTCGGCAATAGCTATACGCATGGTAATATCTTTTTGACTGACATCAACCATGATAGCTTCACCATCTTGATTAAAATGCGTAAAATTCGCCATATTTTCCTCATTTATATTTTATTATTTTAATTTTTTAGCCACATCAGTTACATCTTTAACAGTATTCACTGTATCTGTGATATCTGATGTTGAATTTCTAAATTCTTTTATACTTTTACCTAAAGCCTTACTTATTTCTGGCAATTTCTTAGGTCCAAATACCACTAAAGCAATCACTAAAATCAAAATTAATTCTGGTATACCTAATCCAAACATCTATTTTTCTCCCATCTAAAATTATTTTACTGAGCTCTTTTTTGAATTAACTGAGCTACAATACTAATTGCAATTTCGGAAGGTGTTTCCGCTTTAATATCTAGCCCTATAGGCATGATAATTTGTTTTATTAAATCTTCACTAAAGCCTTTTTCAGCTAAATAATTTTCTACATGAATTTTTTTATGTCTACTGCCAATCACACCAATATATGCTGGAGGATTTTTCAATAAACTTTCTAAAACCAAGGTATCTTTTGTATGACCATTAGTCACAACTATTACATAATCACTATTTTTTATTTCTACTTGCTTACTAAAATCTGCATAATCTACAACTACAATGCGTTTAGCGTCTGGAAATAATTCTTTTTTAGCAAATTCACTGCGTTCTTCAAGTACGATATATTCAAATTCTAAATTTGGCAATAATTTTGCGACCTCTTGAGCTACATATCCGCCACCGAACAAATAAACTCTAGGGCTTTGCTTCATGATTTCTAAATACTGCCCAAATTGATTTGTTGTATCCATCTGCAATAAAGATTTTTTAGTCAATTTTTCTTTTAAATCAAAGCTTTCCGCTAAGTCATAAACTTTAAAATCAAAATTTTCATTTTGCCAACCTAAACTCAAAACGATTTTATTTTTCGTATTAATTAAAGTCAATGCTTTTTCCACTTGAACTAAATCTTTTTTCTGTAAACAATATAAAGCAACTGTCAACTGACCGCCACAAACCATACCGTATTCACCAGCAATAGCATTATTCAAAGAAAAAGTCTGCACTATGGATTTACCATTTTTTAAATTTTGTCTAGCTTCCTGTATCGCCAAATATTCTAAAGGACCACCGCCAATTGTATCCACTGTTGAGCCATCAGATAAAATAAGCATATGTGCACCCACTCCACGCGGAGCAGAGCCTTTTTTCTCCATGACCATTGCCAAAATTACAGGATTATTTGCTTTTAATTGCATTTGCACTTTTTGCCAAAAAGCTTTTATTGTAATCATTTCTTGCCCTGCTTTCTCAAATTTTTCAAGCCATATAATACAGCTTCTAAAGCACCGCCACCTATGGCTCTAGATTTATCCGATATGCTAAAACAATGGCTTTGCTCTGCTCGTGGGTCAATGTCTCCACATTTCATCTTATCTGTAACTACAATGCCATCATGCAACATACCTCGGACGATACCATCTATTAAGGCTGTTACTTCTCTATCATCAACATAAGCTACAATATCGCCTTTTTTTACAAAATCACCAATTTTTGCCACGGATTTAAATACGCCCTCGCCATTAGCTCTGATAATTCGCTCTACAGTATAACCACCAATATTTCCCGGAACACCTGTATTTTTTATAGCACTGCCATCTTCGATTACCTTACCTAAAAAATGACCTCTTTTCGTTTCAATAACATAATCGCAATCTTTTTTAGCTGTAAATCCAGGTCCTACAGCAATGACAATCGGTGCATCATCAATTTTTGTATTTATATTTTTCTTAGCCATTATAGCATCAATGATAATATCTGGTTTATATTCTTTCGCAATATCCGCATTTTCATCAACAATTACAGCAATTTTATCTTGTGCGATAACTTCTTGTGCCTCTTGATAACTATTTACTAACTTTCCTTTTATGCCTTCTATATTCACTTCATTTTCATAGACAGCATTAGAATAAGACACTGTCAATCTCACAGTCAAAGGCTTTTCTATCTCCGTCATAATAATCGGAAATCCTGCTCGTTGCAATCGCCAAGCAATACCTGATGCTAAATCGCCAGCGCCTTTTATCAATATTTTTTCCATTAAAATTACCTTTACCTTCTCTATTTTTACTTTCTAAAACTCATTACGATAACTACTTATCGCCACTTTTATTTTACATTCTGTCAATTTTTCAGCTATAAATATAGCTTCTTTTAAAGCAAGTAAAGTATCAACTTGATTTAAGATGACGAAAAACTCTCGCTTACCTATATCTTTCCTTGCTCCTTGTTCACTTGATATCACTTTTATTATATCATTTTTTGTCAGATTTTCGTTTACTTGCTTTTGTAAAAACTTTGCTAAAAGTTCGGCTCTACATAAAGATTTTAACGGCTGATTTAATGCACTCATGCCTACGATATATACTACTTTATTTGATGAAGATATATAAACTGGTTCTTTTTGTTTAGGGAATTTAAATGGCAATCTTTTTGCTCCATCAGCTTCAATCAAAGTTATATCTGCCAAAGATACGATTTCTCGCAAAAATTCTTCGTCCCATGAACTTATCTTTTTGCCATAATCTTGACCAGTAAATACCCAATTTTGCTGTTTTAATTTTTGCTTTAATAAATTTTTATCTCTTATCGTTATAGCATCTGCTGTTTTAAACATCTTTGTTGTTGTTGTAATCAAAACTTTCTTATGTTCACACATTAAATTTTTAGCTAATAATTTTATCGAAGACGTTTTACCACCTGCACCAGATATAGAAATTATATCTTGATTTTTCACTTGCAAATACTCTACTATACTTTTATTAATCAACTTTTTCTTTGTATATTCTAAAAACATAAATTTATTCTCCTATGAGGTGTTTTCTATGTATAAAAAATCTCTATGCGTTGTTATTTTAGCTGCTGGCAATAGCTCTCGTTTCGGTGCGAATAAATTACTTTATTCTATAAATAATATCCCTATGTATCAATATACTTTAAATTTAATCAAAAAACTAAATCCTAAACAAACAATTTTAGTTACTAAATATCCTGAAATCACAAAAAAAATTGACCCAAATATAATAGTTGTTCCTAACTATGATACTCATTTGGGTCAATCTCATTCTATGCAATTAGCCATAAAAGCCAGCCAACAATTATCTTCTGCTGATAATACAAATGATAATAATATTGACGGCTATTTATTCATCGTTTGCGACCAACCATTTTTGACATTTGCAAGCCTAAATAAACTTTATCAAACATGGCAAAAAAAAGATAATATCTGCGCTCTATCATATAAAGGGAAAAGAGGTAATCCTGTGATTTTCGCTCAAAAATACGTGCCAGAATTACTTGCTATCCATGGAGATAAAGGCGGTCGCATTGTCATTCAAAAACATCTTGACGAATTAACTTTAGTCGAAGTAAATTCTGCTAAAGAATTAATAGATATTGATACTTTATCTATATTAAATGAACTTCAAGACTAAAACTCAAGCTCTAAAATATGACCAACTGCTAAATTATTTTGTTTTATAAAATCTTCTACTATAGATTTATCTTCTATTTTACTAGTCCAACCAATGCCACAACCACCTGTAAGCTCCACAGGTACAGGCAATAATCTGCCAGCGATATTTCCTTTTTTACAAGCAGATTCAAAAGCAAAAGCATGTGTTGGATTATCAAATGTTATCACTAATTTTAAAGATTTTCCTAATCTTGACATAAATCGTCCCTGATTTCTTTTATTGCTATTAATGCTTGTTTTGCTTCTTCTTGTGTATTAAATCTTGAAAAACTAAAACGAACTGTGCCTTGTTTATCAGTTCCTAAAGCCTGATGAATAAGTGGTGCACAATGTATACCACTGCGGACAGCAATGCTGTATTCCATCCATAATCTATCTGCAACTATTGAAGAATCTATATCTTTGATATTAAAACTTATCACTGGTACGCGATTTCTTTTAAAACAGCCATAAATTTTTACATCTTCAATATTTTTTAGACCTTCATAAAAATCTTTTGCCAACAAAAGTGCATCTGTATCTAAACCATTTTTTAAAATCCAATCTACAGAAGCATTCAGCCCTGCAATACCATGAACATTTGCTGTTCCCGCTTCAAATACATTTGGCATCATATCTGGGTGATTTTTCGCAAAACTATAAAAACCACTGCCACCAACTTTTACAGGTACAGGGTGAAGACCTTCTCTCAAAACTATTCCACCTGTACCTTGCGGAGCAAATAATTCTTTATGACCTGTAAAACATAAAATATCTATGTTGAAATTTTCCATGTCAATCGGTATTAAACCAGCTACTTGAGCAGCATCTAAAATAAATAAAGCATTATGTTCATGAGCTATAGTTCCTATACGCTGTATATCCATGAGATTACCAGTAACATTTGATGCTCCTGTTGTAATCACAGCCAAAGTATCAGGACGAAAAGCTCTTTCCAGCAATTCATATTCAAAATTTCCATCTTTATCTACAGGAATTATGGTTAAATCCAAATCACCATCACGTAGATATAATGGACGCAATACAGAATTATGGTCATTTGCTGTAGTTATGATATGCCCTTTATTAAAAAAAGACGCTATGACTAAATTCAAACTCTCTGTTACCCCAGAAGTAAATGCCACATTTTCTGGTTTTGCATTAAATAAAGTAGCAATTTTTTCACGTGCTTCATAAACAATTCGCGAAGACCAAATAGATGGCCCTGTTGCACTTCTTGATGAATTGCCAGCATTAGCTAACGCTTCAATAACAGCAGTAACTACACAATCTGGACGATAATAACTCGTTGCTGCTTGGTCAAAATAAATCATGGTTTTACCACTTTCGTCGCTTTTGCTTGACGCTCTACAATATCAAGCATATTTACGATTTTACCTACAGCTAATTTTTCTTTTAACTGATAAAATTCTAAACAAGTGCCACAAGCTACTATTTCTACACCAGCATCAGCTAAAGTCTTTAAGTCCTCTAATACTTCAGAACCTTCAACTGCTAATTTAACACCACTATTATAAAAAATAACAGCTTTAGGTAAAGTTTCTAAACAAGTCAAAGAATAAATAAAGCCTTTAATCAAGATACTGCCTAATTTATCATCGCCATGACCCATTACATTACTGCTGACTACAACGACGAAAGAATTATCTGTCTTGGTTGGCACTTCACATTTTATTTCTTCTTGTTGAGGAATGAACATGGATTTTTTTACGAACAAAGATACTATATAATCTGTACCTTGCTGTACTTTTTGAGATGGTAAATTCATCTGGCTTGCCATTTTTTCCAAATTCTGTGCAGAAACTAAATTATCGACAACTACATTTAATTTATCATCTTGTGTCAAAGTTTTTAATGTATCTCTAGCCATTACAAGCGGTTTTGGACAAGCCTGACCTCTAGCATCTATAGTTTTTTCCATAAAAATCACCTCTAAAAAATTACATAACATTTATTTTATATTTATTTAAATTTGTCACCTTGCCCACAATGCGAGCATCTATATCTGCTTTTTGCATTTCTTCCACTAAAGATTTACTATCCTTAGAATTTACGCTTATCAATAAACCGCCAGAAGTTTGTGGGTCGAATAAAACTTCTTGCATAGCAAAAGATATTTCATCTGCAAAAGAAACTTTTTCTCCTGCAAAATTGCGATTTCTCTGACCTGCACTTGTGATTAAAAAATTATCTGCATAAGTCAAAGCTTCTTTGATAATTGGCAATTTATCTGCGTAAACATCTACACTATAATCTTTAGCTACCATTTCCAAAAGATGACAAATAAAACCAAAGCCTGTTACATCAGTGCAAGCATGAACATCATAATCTGTCATGATTTCTGCCGTTCTTTTATTTAAAGTAGTCATGGATTTTATGGCTTTTTGCATAGCCTCATCACTTGCTTCACTAACAGAATTTGCCGCCATGATAATGCCTACACCTAGTGGCTTTGTTAAAATTAAATCATCATTTAATTCTATAGTATTATTTTGATATATTTTTTGAGGATTGACAATACCTGTTACTGCCAAACCATATTTTATACTTTCATCATTTACAGAATGGCCACCAGATAAAATTCCGCCAGCTTCCATAATTTTACTAGCTCCACCAGCCATTATCTGCCCTAAAATATTTAAATCTTCATTTTCAGGAAAACACACTATATTCTGTGCAGTTTTTACTATGCCACCCATAGCATAAATATCACTTACCGCATTTGTTGCTGCTATCTTCCCAAAAATATAAGGGTCATTTACCATCGGTGGGAAAAAATCCAATGTCTGTATCATTGCAATATCATCTGTCAATTTATATACAGAAGCATCATCACTTGAATCAAAACCTACTAATAAATTTTCATCTTCAAATTTAGGCAATTTAGATAAAACTTTGCTTAAAACCTTCGGCCCTAATTTGGCACTACAACCACCACTTTTACAAAAAATCATAAATATCCTCCTCCCAATTTCAATCAATTAAATTTATAAAAATTTTATTTTTACTTTTTTATCAAATGATTTAATAAAAGTTTACCACATATTTCCTAACAATAAAAAACTCCTTTAGCTAAAAACTAAAGGAGTTTCTTTTATTATTTATTATTTTTTTAATTTAATATTTCTATTTAAAATAGCATTTAAAATAATTGCTGTTAAACTTCCAATTGTAATACCACTATGGAAGATAATGCTCCAAATGCCAGTTAAATGTTTGAAGATTTCAGGAACAGCCATGGATAAAAGACCCATTGCAAGGCTGATACCTACGATTAAGACATTATAATTGCCTTCGCCTTCATATTCAACTTTCGCTAATACACGAATACCATTTGCTGCTACCATACCAAACATAGCGATACCAGCACCACCAAGTACAGGAGCTGGAATACATGCAACTAAAGCTGCCATTTTAGGGAATAAACCTAATAACATTAAAATTACACCAGAACCAGCTACAACAAAACGGCTTTTTACATTTGTGAGTGTAATAAGACCGATATTTTGAGCAAATGCTGTATAAGGGAAAGTATTTAAGATACCACCAAGTAAAGTGGAGAAACCATCAGCACGAAGACCTCTTGTAATTGTTTTTTGGTCTGCTGGTCTACCTACGATAGCACCTACAGCGATAATATCACCAGTAGTTTCTGTCATAACAACTAAGATAACTAAAATCATTACAATAATTGCTGGAATATCAAAAGTTGGTACACCAAAATGAAGAGGAGTAACAAGACCTAGCCAATCAGCTTTACCTATATGACTAAAATCTGTATAACCATAGAAAGAAGCTACTACTGTACCTATTACCAATGCTAACAATACGGAAATATTTCTCCATACACCAGAAAACCAACGATAGAATATAATTACTAATAATAAAACAAAAGCAGATAACAATAAAGTTGGAATACTTCCAAAATCTGCAGCAGCTGGATTACCGCCACCAGCCCATCTTACTGCTACTGGCAATAAAGACAAACCAATAATTGTAATAACACTACCAGTTACTACTGGAGGGAAAAAGCCAACCAATCTGCTAAAAAATGGAGACATTAAAAACATGAACAACCCGCTGGCTATAACAGCACCATAAATCGCTGTTAACCCATCAGCTTGACCAATCATTATCATCGGCGAAACAGCTGCAAATGTTACACCTTGCACAATTGGTAATTTACTTCCCATTTTACATGGACCCAAAGTCTGAATTAAAGTCGCAATACCAGCAGTAAATAAGTCTGCATTAATCAAATAAATTAAATCCTCTGTACTAAGACCGATAGCATTCGCCACGATAAGTGGTACCGCTACCGCACCAGCATACATTGCTAATACATGCTGAAGACCATAGAGAAACGTTTGACCTAATGGCAATCTTTCATCAACTGGATGTACAGATTTGTTCATTAAAAATACCTCCTGTATTCAATTAAAATATATAATATAGTGATATTTATTATATCACTTATCCACCAATTAAAGACATAGATTTATCTTCTTTTTGTGAAAAAGCTTCATTTTCTAAGTGATGATTTTTAGGTTTATGATAAATAGTATCCTTTATTATCGCTAAAATTTCTTCATCTGTTACATTCTTTTTCAATAAATCATTTAAATTAACACCACTATTATAATGTAGACAAGGTTTTAATATGCCTGTTGATGTCAATCGTAAACGATTGCAATTAGCACAAAATTTATGTGATAATGCAGAAATAAATCCTATTTTTATTGATAAATTTTCTACTTGATAATAATGTGCTGGACCTTCAAATACATCTATTTGTTTTAAAGCTCCATATTTTTTGCTAATTATAGCTTTTAAATCATCTTCTTTTACCGCTTTAAAATTCTTTGCCACATTCATCGGCATTAACTCGATAAAACGCAAATCTATTTTATTACAATTGGCAAATTCTATCAAAGGTATAATTTCTTTTTCATTTATACCCTGCATAATTACACTGTTGATTTTTAAAGGAATATTTTCTTTTTGAGCTAATTTTATTCCTAATATAACTTTATCTATATCTCCACCACATGTAATTTCTCTAAATAAATCTTTATCAATACAATCTAAACTTAAATTTATACCACTTATACCAGCTTTTTTCAAAACATCTACTTTATTAGATAATAATATGCCATTTGTAGTCAATACTATTTTTTCTATACCTTGTATTGCTTTAAATCTTATTATTAAATCTTCAATATTCGAATATAATAATGGCTCTCCACCGGTGAGCCTTATTTTTTTTATACCCGTTAAACTGATTAATTCCACTAAATGTATTAAATCTTTTTGTGAAAGCATTTCTTCTGTCTGCTTTATTTTTTGCTCTGGCATACAATACTGGCAACGTAAATTGCAATTACTCGTAAGTGATACACGCAAGTAATCTATATTACGCTTAAAACAATCTTGCATTCAAAATCCTCATCATTTCTATTTTACATAAGCTTAATTTTGATTTTCTATCTCTTTGCGTTCAACTATCAATTCAGCAGTTACTTCATCGCCTACATTCAAACTTGTACCCTTTAATTGATAGATAAAACCGTTATATTTTTGCAACAAAGTAGCTCTTGTTACTCCTTTAGGATTAATTATTTGCGCATGATATTTATCATCTTGTTTAAAAATATGAACTTGCAAGCAAAAATCTGCATTTTTCGGTGCTGTAAAATCAAAATCCACAGTTACGTTTACAGTTTCCAAACTGCTTAATTTTTGATGATAATAAGCTTGCATAATAGCTTTTAAATAAAAACGCATAGCTAATTCTGCACCATTTGGAGGGCCTGCAATACCTAATACTGGTTTTTGGTTAAATTTAGAGAAGCTAGAATGTTTACCTGGTCTACAACCTAATTCATAAACTAAAACTTCACCTTCTGTTTCTAATAAATCAAGCGTAAAATCCTTTGTTCCTTTAGAAGAACCTGCATTTATTAAGATAATATCTGCTATTTCACTTGCTTTTGTAAGAGCTTCTTTTATTTTTTCTTTATCATCAGGGATTATCGGAAATATAGTTAAATCTGCTTGATATTGTTTACAAAAAGCAGATAACATCATGCTATTTGACTCTATATTTTTATCTACTGGATAATCTTCACTTTGCCATGAAACTAATTCATCACCAGTAGGAATAAATGCAATCTTTGGTCTTGCTATAACTTTTACTTCTTTAATACCGCCTGATGCTAATAAACCGACTTGAGGTGCTGTGATTTTTTCATATTTATTTACTAAAACTTCATCTTTACCGATAAGACTTCCTGGTGGGTCGATTAATTGTCCCTTTGTTTCAGGTTTAGCTAAAATTTTTAATTTACCATCTATAAAACGAACATCTTCTATTAAAATAACCGTATCATATGGCTCTGGCACTACACAGCCAGTATTGGCAAAAATATATTCCTTGCCTTCTTGCCAATTCTCAGTATCTGGTATGCCATTTTTAAAATCTGCAAAACAAACACCGATGCCGTCCATTTTACTCACTGGCAATTTAGGTAAAATTACTTTTGCCTTCACATCTTCAGCACTGACTTTATCTACAGCATTATATAAATCCACAACTTCAAAATTTCGTTTAAAGTCAATCTGCTCTATGAGAAATTTTTTCATCATTTCTCGAGAAGGCATATAACCCTTTTCTACATATTCACGATAAGCCATAATATCACCTCATAATTATGTTACTTATATTTTTTATTATTTTATCTTTCCAGAAAAGAAATATATAAGTACAGTTAAAACAAGTCCTAAAGCTCCATATAATGGTCCTTTTTCAACAAAAGCATAAATGGTCATCACCAAACAAATAATAACTGCGATTGAAATTTGTTTAGCATTTTCTTTACGGTAAGCAAAAGTTTCATAATCTACGCCTGCTTCTTGCTTAAAACACTCTTGGCAAATAACACGTTTATTGCCATCTTTATCAGTATTGACTAAAGCTACTTTTTCATCAATATGTTTATGACAAATTGAACATTCTACCATCTTTTTACCCACCTTCAATCCTTATTTTCAGATAAAAACAAAAAAGACCTGCTCTTATGAGCAGGTCTATTATGCACATATGGCAGAGAGGGTGGGATTCGAACCCACGGTACCTCTCGGTACAATTGATTTCGAGTCAATCACCTTCGACCACTCGGACACCTCTCCACTTATTCATGATATGATTAGAACCACAAAAATTATATCATTGTCAAAATCAAAATACAATACCTAGATTTATTATTCTTCAGTCACTATAGCCTTAGCCATTTTTTCAAATTTTACACGAGGCATCATTACAAAGTGACCACAACCATTACATTTTAGACCAAAGTCCATACCCACTCTAAGTATTGTCCATGTATCACTACCACATGGATGCTTTTTTTTCATACGCACTACATCATTTACTTTATATTGAACTTTTTCCACCATCTTTACCTCACTGCTTCAACGTAGTTTTTTTTATGACTGAACCATTTTCATCTACTGGTTCTGGGTGAATAGTGATATCAAATCCGCCAAATCTATTTCTTATCTTACATTCAATATCATCACAAATATTATGAACTTCTTCTAAATGCATGTCTTTATCAAAAGTAACATGCACATCTAAAAGTCTATCAGAACCAGATTTTCTAGTGCGTAAATGATGATAACCTTTTAAACCTTTATGTGATAAAATTATTTCTCCAATAATAGCTTCATCTTTTTGAGATAAACTGCTATCAGTCAATTCTCTTGCACTATCTACTACCATTTTATAACCAGCACGGAATATAATCAAAGCCACTATAATTGCAATAACAGGGTCTAACCATAAAAAGCCAAAGACTTTCATACCTACAAGACCTAATAAAACACCTACAGAAGTCCAAACATCTGCTTGAAGATGCAATCCATCGGCTTCTAATGCTTGAGAATCAGTTTTTTTAGCTACAGCAATCAAGCGACGAGAAACAATTATATTTACTACAATAGAAATAAACATGATATAAATACCATATTGTAAAAATTCTGGGTCTAATGGTGTATTAAATTTGTGTATTGCTTCATAAATAATAAAGATAGCAGTGGCTACAATCAATAACGCTTCTACTGCTGAAGATAAATTTTCAAATTTACCATGACCATAATCATGTTCTTTATCTGGTGGTACTACAGCTTTGCGCACAGCCCAAAAAGCAATAAAAGCAGCTATTAAATCCACACCTGAATGAAGTGCTTCTGAGACTAAACTTACTGCGCCTACATATAAACCAACAGCTAGTTTTAAAATAACTAATAAAGTATTCGACATAATAGACAGCCATGCTGTATTACGTTTTAAAGTATTTGCATCTGTCATAAAAATCACCCATCCCCTAAAAATATAAATGCTATTAATTATCATTCAAAAAGTTTTTCATAGCAAAAAATCTGCAACATCTCATTTAGATGTGCAGATTTGACAAAAAATATTATTTATATCCTAACACACGGAAAAATATATGTAAAGTAAAACATATTGTTTATAATTTCTAAATAATATAAAAATTAGCATGAATTTACTAGACAAAAATTAAATTAATGATAAGATAAAATTAGTATTTTATTTAAGCGAATTGAAAGGATTTGATATAATGCTTTACCCATTAAAACTAAATGCAGCTTTTAAAGATTATCTATGGGGCGGTACAAGATTACGCGATGAATTTAATAAACAAACTGATATTGATCCTGTAGCTGAAAGCTGGGAATTATCTTGCCATCATGATGGACAAAGCATTATCAGTAATGGCGAATTTTCTGGTAAAACTTTAGCCCAATATATTGAAACAGTAGGCAAACAAGTAATTGGTACAAAAGCTCCTAAAGATAAAGATTTTCCTATTCTAATTAAATTTATTGATGCTAAAGAAAGTTTATCTGTACAAGTTCACCCAGATGATAAATATGCACTTTTACACGAAGGCGAATCTGGTAAAACTGAGATGTGGTATGTAATGGACGCAACTCCAGATGCTACTTTAATCTATGGATTTACTCATAAAATTTCTCACCAGGAATTTGAACGTCGCATCAAAGATAATACTCTTCTTGAAGTTTGCAACCAAGTACCAATAAAAAAAGGTGATGTATTTTTCATCGAAGCAGGTACACTCCATGCTATTGGTGCAGGAGCATTGATTGCAGAAATTCAACAAAGTTCCAATTCCACTTATCGAGTATACGATTATGGTCGTGTGGGAAAAGACGGTAAACTTCGTGAACTTCATATTGAAAAAGCTCTCGCTGTAACTAAACTTGAACCACCAACTAGAAAACCTGAACCTATCGCCAAACTTACAGCTTTTGCAGATTATGATTTAACAATTCTCGCACAATGTAAATTATTCAATGTAAGTCATTTTGATTTACACGGCAATTGCTCATTAAATGCTAAAAAAGATAGTTTCCATTCTATCTTAGTTTTAGATGGACAAATAGCATTGACTTATGGTAGTGATAGCTTCACTATCACCAAAGGCGAAAGTGTATTTATTCCTGCTGATATGGGTGAATATATCTTAAACGGCACAGGTGAATTTATCTTAACTACATTATGATTACAATATAATAAAAGCAAAAGGCAAGTAAATCAAATTACTTGCCTTTTTTATATTTCAACATAATAAATTTATTGTCTTCTTTTTTCTGGAGTTAAATAAACTAATACAATACTTATAACTACTAATATAGCAGTCAATGCTAATGCCATAGTAAGTCCATAACTTTCAGCAAGTGAGCCTGTAAGCATTGTGCCAAAACCACCAAGACCAAAAGATAAACCGAGCATCATACCGGAAGCCATACCTGGATTATCTGGCAATAAATCCTGACCCCAAACTATAGCTCCTGGATTTGCTGCCATGACCAAGCCACCACCAACAAATAAAGCAATATACATCAATATATCTATTTGTTGTGCAAACAAGAAATACATTGTAGGGATTAATGTAAATATCAAAGCCCACAAAATTACTTTTTTATAGCCGATTTTATCATTTAACGCTCCACCGATTAAACCACCGATTACAGAACCACATAAATATATTGTCAAAATCCAACCACTTAAAGTATTATCACAGCCTTTTTCTATTGCCCATAAAGGTAAAAATGTAACTAGAGCTGTAAATAACCATGCTCTAAGTCCCATGGATATATTAAGCAACATTAATGGTTTATTTTGCAAAATTTGAGCTAAATTAAAATGCATATTTCTAGCTACTTGTTCATTGACAAAACGCGCTTTGGATAATCCTGAACTATACATCAATACACCTAAAATAATCGCAGGTATAATCAATATAGGTAAATAATCCAAACTATACATCTGCATAAAATAAACTAATACAATAGGAGCCAATGCAAAACCAAAACTGCCACCAGCTACAAATATTGAGATACATGTTGATATTTTTCCATCAGGTGCCACTTTGCTGACTAGACCAGCACCCATAGGATGAAATGTAGAAACAGCCAATCCACTAAGTCCAATCAAAACAGCTAATACAATAAAATTACTTGCCCAATTAGTAAGACAGATAAATACAGCTCCAAAAGGAATAATCAGTGGCATAATCTTATTAAAATTATATTTATCCATAAAATAACCAAAAACAGGCTGTAACACATTTGCAGATAAAGACATAACCATAACTAACGCGCCACTTAAGGTAAGTGATAAGCCCAATTTGGGTATTAAAATCGGCAATAAGATAGGTAAAAAATTACAATAAAAATCATTAAAAAAATGACCCATTGCTAATAAAATAACTTGCAAATAAGATTTCTTAACTACTACTTCAGTTGACATTATGTATACCTCGAAATTAAATTTATTTATAAAAAAAGCGAAAGCTTATGCCTTCGCTAATAAACAAAAAAAGGAAGCTTTCGCTTCCTATAATTTCTAATGGTCGGAGCAGCAGGATTCGAACCTGCGACCCCCTGGTCCCAAGCCAGGTGCTCTACCAAACTGAGCCATGCCCCGTTTCTCACTTGTTCCCCGTGAGAACATGTATTATTATATGACCTTTATGAGGAAATGTCAACACCTTTTTTAAATTTTTTTATAAAAAATTTAAAAAAAGTTTTTATAGCTGAAAAAACCTTATAAATTAAGGCTTTTTTTCATGCTTAACTATAATCATATAAAAGTTTTTGTATTTTTTCTATATCTTTTTTAATAAATTCATCATTATTTAAAATTTTAAAAGGAAAAATATTTTATTCTATAGAATATATATTTATATACTTAATAATCTAATTATGACCTACATATAACGCTCGTTAATTTATGAAATATTAATATATTTTTTAATATTTCCTTAAATCTACAAAGGAATAAATTCCCATTTTATGTTACAAAAATATTTCTAGGAGATGATTAGTATGCATTTTTATTGTGAAAAATGTAAAAAAGAATATCCATTAAATTCAATTTCTTACCATTGTTCTTGTGGTGGTTTATTTAGATTATATAAAAATAGCACTGATCCTATAACACCAGAAGTTTCCATTGGAGAAATTGAAACACCGCTTATACCCATAAAATTTGGTAAACAAGAGTTTTTCTTTAAAATGGAAAACTTAAATCCAACAGGTTCTTTCAAAGCCCGTGGTGCCAAGACAATGATTAGCATACTAAAAAATCTAGACATAAAACACATAATTGAAGATTCTTCAGGAAATGCAGCTTCTGCTATAGCAGCTTACGCAGCTGCGGCAAACATGAAATGTACTGCTTATGTACCTGAAAATATAGCTGAAGGCAAATTAAAACAAATTGAAACTTTTGGTGCTCAAATTCGCCTTGTTATTGGTAATCGTGATACTGCAGCCAAAACAGCTCAAAAAGAAGCTACAAAATCTAAAACATATTATGCTTCTCATGTCTATAATCCTTTATTCTTTGAAGGAATAAAATCTCTAGCTTATGAAATTTACCATCAATTAAATGACCATGTACCTGAATATATTTTCCTTCCTGTTGGTAATGGTACAATGCTTCTCGGTCTTTATTATGGATTCGAAGAAATTGGTCGTTTACCAAAATTCATCGCTGTTCAAAGCGAAAATTGCTGTCCTTTATATAATGCATTCAAGAAAAAACGTAAAGGTTCCAAAGTTGGTTATACTATAGCTGATTCCATACGTGTAGAAAAACCAATGCGTTTAAAAGAAATGCTCATGGCAATTACTCGTAGCAATGGTGAAGTCCTCACTGTAGATGATGAAGAAATTATCGAAGCTCAACATCAAGTAGGTAGAAAAGGTATCTATATTGAACCAACTGCTGCTGCTTCCGTTGCTGGTGCTTTAAAATATTTCAAAAAAGGAAAACCAGATAACTACCGTGTTATTATTCCAATAACTGGTGCTGGTATCAATACTTCTAGTAACAAAGATTAAAATAAAAGTCAGTTTTAGTAAAAGCTAAAACTGACTTTTTTTATCAACATATCTATCATTATCAAAAATAACTTACTATATATCTTTTATCCCTAAAAATTTATGATAAAATATATTATTAATTAACTCAAATTAAATTTATTTTTAGAAAGGATGTTTTGATGGAAGATATTAATATCTATATGTGTTTATTTCTAATTGTTACTGGATTTATCGCAGCTTTTATCGATACTGTAGTTGGCGGTGGTGGTCTTATTTCTTTACCTGCACTTTTATTTACTGGCATGCCTCCCGTTACAGCTATAGCTACGAATAAAGTATCTGCTTCTATGGGTGCTACAATTGGTTTTGCCTCTTTTGTTCGCTCTGGTAGAGTAGATTTTTCTACTATAAAATATTTACTACCACTTTCTTTCATTGGCTCAATCTGTGGTGCTAGTATTTTAAAATTAATTCCTTCTGACTTTCTTCGTCCCTTGATTATCATTTTACTTGTAGCTGTAACTATCTATACTTTGACAAAAAAAGAATTTGGTCAAGTCGCTACATTTAATGGTATGAGTCAAAAAATGTGGATACTAAGCGCTATTGCTGCATTTATTTTTGGCTTTTATGATGGATTTTTCGGCCCTGGTACTGGCACATTTTTATTATTTGCATTTCTTTGGATAGGTTTCGATTTTATAGGTGCTGCTGCTAATGCTCGTGGCTTAAACTTTGCTAGTAATATCGCTGGTGCATTATTTTTCATTAGCTCTGGCATTGTCGATTTCGCCTACGCCATTCCTATGGGACTTGCCATGATGGTTGGAGCCTTCTGCGGAGCTCGCATGGCCATTGCCAAAGGTGCTACATACGTAAAAACCTTATTTATCATCATGTCCATCGTATTAATCGGAAAACAAGTAATTGATTTATTCAAATAATACAATGTTCGTTTTTCTTTTATGTAAAAGAAAAATGAACCAAAAAGAAAACCTACCCGCAATATTGATTTTACTTTGACAAAGATAAAACTATGTCTACAACGCTCTAAACTCGCTTCGCTCAAACAGTAGGACTAAAACCGTATCCATAGTTTTACCTTTGTCAATAGCTTTCAGCTACCGTAAAAGTCTGCTAATGCGGGAAAGTTTGGTATTATAAAGTTTGGTATTATATTAATAACACGTAATATTATTTTCCGCATTATAAATTTTTAGTGGTAACCTTTAGGTTGTTGAAAATAATTGTCGCTGAATACGGTTTTAGTCTGAATGTTTGAGCGAAGCGAGTTTCTAAGCGTTGCATGAAGCGAAAATTATTTTCAAAGCTAAAAATTTATCTGCGGTGATTTCTTTGGTTCGTTTCTTTGTCATCAAAGAAATGAACATATTATAATTGGGAGGGTATATTTTTATGTTATATGCAGTTATTGACATTGGTTCTACTACTATTCGTATGGCTATTTATGAAATCTTGGATAATAAGTTAAATCTTATTCATAAACGCAAATATACTGTAGGTTTAGCAAGTTATGTTAAGGATAATGTCATGGAACAAGCTGGTATTGATAAAGCTTGTGAAATTTTAAACAGCTTTAAATCCTTCTTGACTTCTTTTAATATTGAAAATGTAAGTGCTTTTACTACTGCTGCACTCCGCAATGCTCAAAATAGTAAAGAAGCTGTCGCTGAAATCATTGCTCGCACTGGTATTGATTTGCATATCATCTCTGGTGATGAAGAAGCAACTTATGATTTTATCGCTGCTACACATGAACTTGATTATCATGATGGTTTTATCATTGATATTGGTGGTGCTAGTACAGAACTCATTCGTTTTGCTGACAATAAAATTATCCAAAAGACTAGCTTGCCTATCGGCTCTTTAGCTCTCCATACAAAATATGCTACTGACTTTTTACCTAGCGAAGAAGAAATCGCACAAATGATAAAAGAAGTTCATGCTATTATTGATACAGCACCTGAATTTAAAGATATTTCCCATGCTGAAATTTGTGGTATTGGCGGTACATGTAAAGGAGCTAGAGCTTTATATAATGAAATGTACGCTCAAGATGATGCAAATGAAACTATACCTGCTGACAAAATTCCTGAAATGATTTCTCATTTCACTCGTGGGCATAAATTAACAGATAAAGATATCACAACCTTATTAAAAACCGTACCAGACCGCTTGCATACTATCATTCCTGGCATGGTCATAGCTAACGAAATCGCTAAACTAATCCATGCTACAGCAATAACTTATAAAGATGCTGGTATGCGTGAAGGATTTTTATATACTCATGTAATTAAAGGTTAGTTTTTTATGCAGAAAAATAACGATATTTTACAAATATTATTCTCTTATCAAGATAAAAACTATGCTCAATTTGTACAAAAATTATTGCCTAAAAATATTGATAGAGAAAATATAAAAATCATCGGTATACGTTTACCACAATTGCGAAAAATTACCAAAGACCTAGTAAAAAATGATTGGCAAGAATTTTTAAAGCAAAACACAAATGAATATTTTGAGCAAATCATGCTTGAAGGCTTTGTCATTGCTTATGCTCCTATTAATGTAAATGCAAAACAAAAATTAATTCAAAAATTCTTGCCTAAAATAAATAATTGGTCTATTTGCGATAGTTTTTGTGCCAGTTTCCAATTGAAAACTAAAGATAAAAATTTATATCTATCTTTTATAAAAAATTATTTAAACAGCCCTAATGAATATGAATTGCGTTTTGCCATCGTGATGTTATTAGACTATTACTTAACAGAAGATTTTGCTGACAATACACTTCAATTAATCTATAACACAAAAGATATTTCCTATAGTGTAAATATGGCTAAAGCATGGGCTTTTAGTAAATATTTTGCTTTTTATCCAGACAAAGGCTTAATTTTTTTGCAAACACAGTCATTATCTAAAGATGTTTTTAAAATGACTTGTCAAAAAATAAGAGACTCCCGTAGAGTTTCTTCTCGTTATAAAGAAGCATTAAAAAATTTATAAAAATTTTTATCAGTTGTTATCTAACATTCATTATTTAACAACTGATTTTTTTATCTAATATAGCCCTAAAGCCTTATATCATAGACTTTTTTCGCTAAAAATGATAAAATATATTAGTTAAGATGATTGTCGTAATTTGTTATTTCGGTCATATTTTGACCGTAGATTAAAATTGAGGTGAGAATGTGACAGAAACTATAAATACAGGAAAAATTCTCCCTGTAAATCTTGAAGATGAAATGAAAAACTCATATATTGATTATGCTATGAGTGTAATTGTTATGCGTGCGTTACCTGATGTACGTGATGGTTTAAAACCAGTTCATCGCCGTATTTTGTATGCTATGCAAGAAGCTGGTATGGGCTCTAATAAACCATATAAAAAATCTGCTCGTATCGTCGGGGAAGTACTAGGTAAATATCATCCACATGGTGATATTTCCGTTTATGATGCTATTGTTCGTATGGCTCAAGATTTCTCTTGCCGTTATGTATTAGCTGATGGTCATGGAAACTTTGGTTCTATTGATGGCGATTCTGCTGCTGCTATGCGTTATACAGAAGTTCGCATGTCAAAAATTGCAGAATTAATGCTCCAAGACATCGATAAAAAAACAGTGGATTTCACACCAAACTATGATGAATCCCTACAAGAACCATCTGTATTACCATCTAAAATACCAAATCTTTTAGTAAATGGTTCTTCTGGTATTGCCGTTGGTATGGCAACTAATATACCACCACATAATTTAAACGAAGTAATTGATGGCGTTTTACAGATGATTGATAACCCTGAAATTACTGTTGAAGAATTAATGCAAACTATCAAAGGTCCAGATTTCCCTACTGGAGCAATGATTATGGGTCGTGATGGCATTATTTCTGCTTATAAAACAGGTCGTGGTGCAGTAAAAATGCGTGCTTGCACAGAAATTACTACTTTGCCAAATGGTAAACCACGTATCACTGTAACTGAATTACCATATCAAGTAAATAAAGCTCGTCTTGTAGAACGCATTGCTGAACTTGTTCGTGATAAAACAATTGATGGTATTACCGATTTAAATGACGAATCAGACCGCAATGGTATGAGTATTGTAATTGATTTACGCCGTGATGCAAATCCAGAAGTTATTTTAAATCAATTATATCAACATACTCAATTACAAGAAACTTTCGGTGTAATTATGCTTGCTTTAGTTGATGGCAGACCTCGCATTCTCAACTTAAAACAAGTTTTACATTACTATATCAAACATCAAGAAGATGTTATTCGCCGTCGTACACAGTATGAACTCACAAAAGCTCAAGCTCGTGCTCATATCTTAGAAGGCTTAACTATAGCACTTGACCATTTAGACCCAATCATTAAAACTATTCGTGATTCTAAAAATGGCGATAGCGCTAAAGAAGTCTTAATGAGCGACTATACTCTTACTGAAAAACAAGCTCAAGCTATTTTGGATTTAAGATTACAACGTTTAACTGGTCTTGAACGCGAAAAAATCGAAAATGAATATCTTGAAATCTTAGATTATATCTCTGATTTACAAAATATCTTAGCAGATGAACAAAAAATCTTAGATATCATTAAAGAAGAACTTTCTGCTGTTAAAGCTAAATTCGGCGATGCTCGTCGCACTCAAATCACAGATGATAGTTCTGATGTAGATATCGCAGACTTAATTGCTGAAGAAGATGTAGTAATCACTTTAACACATAATAACTATATCAAACGTATCCCTGTAACTACGTACCGCAATCAAAAACGCGGTGGTCGTGGCGTTACTGGCATGGGTACAAAAGAAGAAGATTATGTTGAAAATATGATTATCACATCTACACACAATACAATCTTATTCTTTACTAATAAGGGACTTGTATATCAATTAAAAGGATATGAAATTCCTGAATCCGGTAGAACTGCAAAAGGCACAGCCATTGTAAATCTTTTACCATTAGCAAAAGAAGAAACTATCACAGCTATCATTCCTATTAAGGAATTCTCTAAAGATAGATATTTATTTATGGCTACTCGTCATGGTATCGTTAAAAAGACAGGTCTTAGCGAATTTGATACTAATCGCAAAAAGACAGGTCTTATCGCACTTTCTTTAAAAGAAAATGATGAATTAATCGGTGTAAAACTCACTGATGGTAATCGCCAAATCATCATCGGTACTCGTGATGGTATGTCTATTTGCTTCAATGAACAAGATGTTCGTCCTATGGGTAGAACTGCCCGCGGTGTCATTGGCATAAAATTAAAAGGTGAAGATACAGTAATTGGCATGGACAATATTCGTGATGATTGCGAAGTCTTAACTGTTACTGAACATGGCTTTGGCAAACGTACTGCAACTTCTGAATATCGCACACAAACTCGCGGTGGCATTGGTCTTATCAACATCAAAGTCACTGAAAAAACTGGTTTTGTAATCGGCATTAAAGTTGTAGATAGCCAACAAGAATTCATGCTCATTTCTACTGAAGGTATCGTCATTCGCTCAAATATTGAAGAAGTTTCTGTAATTGGCAGAAATACTCAAGGCGTAAAAATGATGAATATGGATAATAATGATAAAGTAGCTGCTCTTGCTGCTTTTGAAATCAAAGAAGACGATAAATAATTTATAAGACAAAAGGATTTTGCTATGTATGATATGGGAAAAATACTCATCTATATAGGAATTGCTCTTGTTATTATCGGTCTATTAATCCATTTTGGTGGAAAATTATTACCTCTAGGTAAATTGCCATTTGATTTTAAATGGGAAGGTAGTAATTGGGGCGTTTATTTTCCTTTAGGTAGTTCTATTTTAATTAGTATTATCTTAACATTAATCTTAAATTTATTATTTCGTTAACTAAAAATACCGCAAATAGTTTTTATCCTATTTGCGGTATTTTTTATTTATGATTTACCTGTAGTATTCATATCTATAGCTGGGACATCTCTTGTTGGTGTTTGTGGCACAGGTTCTTTTTGTTTTGTCGTATTATCTTCCACTGGAGTTTCTTCTCTAGTTTCTACTTTTTCTCGATTACTATTTGTTCGTGGACGTTCTTCATCTACTTCAGATTTAAATCGTTTTGTAGATTTTTCTTGTTCTTCACGAAGTCGTTGCAATCTTTCTTCACGTTCCTGTGCAATTTCTCTTTTTATGCGTTCTTTTTCTGTTACTTCTACAGCATTATCAGGAATAGATTCTTCATATTCTATATTATCTTCATGAATAGATGTTGTAATTGATTGATTGATTTTTATGCCTAATGTATTTGCTAAAATCTGTCTTGTCTTACTGATATCTGGTACCCAATAACTAATACCTTCTATATATACTGGTTTACCTGGTAACATTTCTGATTTTAATCCATTATCTTTTGCATCTTGAAGTGTTCCCAAGAAAGATAATATTTCACTAACTGACATATCAGTTTCCACTGAATCAGAAACAGCAGATACAATAGCTGGCAATTTAGGAATAATTGTTGGAGATACTAATTTGTCCATTACTGCTTTCATGAAATTCTGTTGACGTTTGATACGACCAATATCACCCTCTTCATCACGATATCGTACATATGTTATCGCAGTCTTGCCGTCCATATGTTGCATACCTGGCTGAAGGTCAATATATAAACCGCCATCATCATCCCATGGGTCTTCATAATACATGCGTTTTTCTACATCAATATCAATACCGCCTAAAGCATCAATAATTTTAGTAAAACCATGTACATTAATTTTTATATAATGATCAATATGTGTATTTAATAAACTTTCAATGGTTTCTTGAGTTAATTTTCTACCACCATAGGCATAAGCTGCATTAATCTTATCAAAGCCATGACCTTTTATTTTTACACGTGTATCACGAGGCACAGATAACAATGCTGCTTGATTTTTATCTGAGTCTAATGTCGCTATCATTAGGGTATCGCTTCTCCCCACATCATCAGCGCGCTCATCTACCCCCATAATCATTACAGTAGCCTTATCTTTTGCAACTAACATACCTTTTTTATCATCTTCATTATAATCTGGTTTATTATCAACTAACGCATTAGCAAAAAAAGCTCCTACCATACCGGATAAAATAAAAACAACTACTAATATCAAGATATATTTTACATAACTGCTTTTATTTTTTTTATCTCCATTTCCCAATTATTATCCCTCACATTATTCAAATTCATTTAAATATTAACTATTCTATTATAAGATTTTATCAATTATTCCGCAATTGTTATTTCTCTATTTTAGTAAACGTATACTAAAAAAACTTTATTTTCATAAAAATGAAAATATTATATAATACTAATATCACATCTTATAAAAAGGAGTATTGTTGTGGATAAGAATAAACAAAAATACAAATATCTTTATTTATTGTCAGAAAAATACCCTAATCGTCAATCTGTTGTAACTGAGCTAATTCGCTTAAAAGCTATTTTAAACTTAGCTCGACCAACAGAACATTTTATGAGTGATTTACATGGTGAATATGAATCCTTCTTCCATATTCTCAATAATTGCTCTGGTGTTATCAAAGAAAAAGTAGATTATTTATTTTCTGAAGAAATGTCCACCTCACAAAAAGCTGAATTTTGTACTTTAATTTATTATCCTAAAGAAAAAATACTCAATTTAAAAAAACAAAAATTAATCACTACTCAATGGTATTCTCAAAATCTCATCTATTTATTGCGTCTATCAAGATTGATGTCTTATAAATATCCTCAATCAGAATTAAAAAATTTACTGCCTAAAGGATATGAGACCATCATTCTTGAATTGCTCACAGCTAGACCAAATGATGATACTTTCCAAGAAGTATATTTTAATACTATCTTAAACACTTTAATCAATATTAATAGTGGTACAGATTTTATCATTGCCTTTACAAAGTTCATCAAAAAACTAGCTGTTGCTCATTTGCATATCGTTGGTGATATTTATGACCGAGGACAACGACCTGACTCTATCATAGATATGCTACGCCAACATCATTCTGTAGATATTCAATGGGGCAATCATGATATCTTATGGATGGGGGCAATGTGTGGTAATGAAGCTTGTATAGCAACAGTGGTGCGAAACTGTTTATCTTATAATAATACTGCCGTTTTAGAAAAAGGATATGCTATCAGCCTTCGCTCTCTATCTTCATTAGCTAGTAAACTCTATCCTAATAAAACACTATTAATTGCTATGCAACGCACTATCTCTATAATTTTATTTAAATTAGAAGGACAACTCATCAAACGCAATCCAGATTTTCAAATGGATAGTCGTCTTTTATTAGATAAAATAGATTACACCTCTAAACATATAAAAATAAATAATATATCTTATCCAATAAAAAGCCCGTCCTTCCCTACAATAAATCCTCAAAATCCTTATGAATTATCTTTAGAAGAAGCTGAAGTTTTATCTGATATAAAATCAGCATTTTTAGATAGTGTACGCTTGCGCAAACATATTGATTTTCTTTACCAAAAAGGTAGCGTCTATAAAGCATATAATAACAATTTACTCTATCATGGTTGTATACCGCTAAATGATGATGGTAGCTTTATGCGTATTCATCTAAATAATAAATATTATTCTGGAAAAAATTATTTAGATTTCGTTGATAAAACTATTCGTCAAGCATATCTTGGTCTATATGAACAAAAAAATATCGACTTAATGTATTATTTTTGGTGTGGCAGATATTCACCATTTTCTGGTAGAGAATTTAAAACATTTGAACGTATGTTTATTGAAGATACGGATACATGGATTGAACCTTCTGATGCATATTATAAATATTGCAATGATGAAAAAATCTGCGATATGATACTTGAAGAATTTTCCTTAAAAACAAAACGTGGACATATAATCAATGGTCATGTTCCTGTAAAAGTAAAAGAAGGAGAAAGTCCTGTAAAAGCAAATGGAAAATTAATTATCATCGATGGTGGTTTTTGTAAAGCTTATCATAAAAAAACAGGAATTGCCGGTTATACGCTAATTTCTAATTCACGTGGTTTACGTCTTTTAGAACATCAATCATGTGCTAATATCAAAGAGTCTTTAAAAGCCAACCAAGACATTGAGTCCGTTTCTTGTACTTTAGAATTACAAAATTATCATTCTTCAACTGCTGATACTGATTTAGGTGAAGAAATCCAATGTCAAATAAATGATATCTACCATTTAATGCTCGCTTATCAAAATGGTTTAGTTCCCGAACAAGCTTAATATTATATACAAAGGCAATTTATTTTATTTTTTCAATAAGATGAATTGCCTTTTTTGACATCTTCCTGATTATTTGAGATAATTTTCATATATAAATATAATAAAAAGGATAGATTATACTTATGACTTTATTTCTTTTAATCAGTGCAATTATCTTGATTGCTTGCGTAATTGGAAGTAAATTATCTACTCGTTTTGGCGTACCTACACTTGTATTTTTCATTGGTCTTGGTATGCTCTTTGGTTCTGATGGTTTATTTAAAATTCATTTTGAAGATTATTTTCTTGCCGAAAAAATCTGTTCTGCCGCTCTCATTTTCATCATGTTTTATGGTGGCTTTGGTACCAAATGGAAAACTGCTCGACCTATAGCTAAACAAGCTGTTTTACTGAGTACTTTTGGCGTATTTATCACAGCTGCACTCACTGGTATTTTTTGTCATTTAGTATTAGGTTTACCACCACTTGAAGGATTATTAATCGGTGCTGTGCTTAGTTCTACTGACGCCGCTTCTGTCTTTTCTATTTTGCGTTCACAAAAATTAAATCTAAAATACAGTACTGCTCCTATGCTAGAAATTGAAAGTGGTAGTAATGATCCTTGTGCTTATATGCTGACCATAATTTTATTAACTAGCATTGGCAGCAGCTTAAACTTTTTTGATATTTCCTATTTAATTTTTGCTCAATTTACTTATGGAATTATCATGGGTGTTGTCTTAGCCTTTATCGCTTCTTGGATATTAAAAAATGTTCAATTCGGCGAAAATGGTTTTGACTCTATCTTTTTAGTTGCTATTACCTTAGCTGCTTATGCCCTTCCTTCGTTAGTTGATGGCAATGGTTATTTAAGCACTTATATTGCAGGTATCATCTTAGGCAATCAAAATATCCCGAAAAAGAAAAATCTCGTAAATTTCTTCGATGCTTTTAATGGCATGATGCAAATGCTCATCTTTTTCTTATTAGGTTTATTAGTATTTCCTTCAAAATTACCATATTATTTTGTTCCTGCTTTATTTATTGCTATTTTCCTTACATTCATCGCTAGACCTATAACCATGGCAATATTATTATCTCCATTTAAAGCTCCTTTAAATCAACAATTAATCATGTCATGGGCAGGTCTTCGTGGAGCTGCTTCCATCGTTTTTGCGATCGTCGCTGTCGTATCACCAAATTATGCTGATGACTCAATTTTCTCCATAGTTTTCTGTGTCGTGCTCTTATCTTTATTATTCCAAGGTGCTTTATTACCGTCTGCTTCAAAACATCTAAATATGATTGATGAACACGAAAATGTATTAAAAACTTTCAATGATTACACTGACGAAAACAATATCCATTTCACTTGTTTAGAATTAAATAATTCACATCCATGGATTAATAAACAAATTCGCGATATCGGCTCTATCCCAGGTACATTGATTGCTGCTATCTTGAGAAAAGGAGCTACTATAACGCCAAAAGGCGATACATTCTTGCGCGATGGAGATACACTCATCATTTGCGCTAAAACTTATCAAGGCAACGATAATATCACTTTAAATGAAATAAATATTGATTCTAATAATGAATTCATTGGCAAAAAACTTCGCGATATTGATATCAAAAAAGATTCACTTGTTGTTTTAATTCAACGAAACGGCGTAGATATCATACCTGATGGCGATACTATTCTAGAAGAAAAAGATACGCTTGTAGTTTTCTCTCAAAAAAATCTTTTTCATTTAGCCTAAATTAAAATCAAATATAAAATAAAAAGATAGTTATAAGACAAAATTTAGTCCTATAACTATCTTTTTTAATTTAAATTTTATTACATGATAGATTTATAAATTTCTTTAATAGCTTCTACACTTACATCTCTTGGATTTCCTGGTGTACAAGCATCAACAAAAGCAGATTCAGATAAAAATTGAAGGTCTTCTTCTTTTACACCTAATTGAGTCAATTTCTGAGGAATTCCTACATCTACACTCAATTTTTCTACGGCTTCAATACAAGCCTGACGAGCCTGTTCAATACTCATATCTTCTGTATTTTTTACGCCCATAGCTACTGCGATATCACGATATTTATTTGCTGTTGATGGCGCATTAAATTTCAATACTGGTGTTAATAAAATAGCACAAGCAACACCATGTGGAATATCATATACTGCACTCAATGGATGAGCCATAGAATGTACTATACCTAAGCCAACATTAGAAAAGCCCATTCCTGCAATATATTGACCTAAAGCCATTTGTGCTCTACCTTCTGGATCACCTTTAACAGAATCTCTTAAAGAACGAGCTATGATTTCAATAGCTTTTATATGCATCATATCTGTTAATTCCCATGCACCTTTAGTGATATAACCTTCGATAGCATGAACAAGTGCGTCCATTCCTGTTGCTGCACAGAGTTTTGGTGGCATAGATGCAGTCATATCTGGATCGATAATTGCCACTACTGGAATATCATGTGGGTCAGCACAAACAAATTTACGATTTTTTTCTTCATCAGTAATTACATAATTGATAGTTACTTCTGCTGCTGTACCAGATGTTGTGGATACGGCAATAATTGGCATTGCTTTATGTTTAGTTGGTGAAGCACCTTCTAGACTTCTAACATCAGCAAATTCTGGATTTTTCATAATGATAGCAATTGCTTTACTTGTATCAATAGCACTACCGCCACCTACAGCAACAATTACATCAGCACCACATTGTTTACAAAAATCCACGCCTTCAGTAACATTTTTGATTGTAGGATTAGCTTTTATTTTATCATAAATTTCATAATCTATTTTTGCTTCATCTAAAATATCACATACTTTTGTAGCTACTTTGAATTTAAGTAAATCTTTATCTGTAACTAACATAACTTTTTTCAAGCCACGATTAATTACTTCATTTGCAATTTCTTTTATTGCTCCTTTGCCAAAATAAGATGTTTCATTTAATATTGTTCTACAAATCATTTAAATGCCTCCATTTATAATATATGATTTAATTGTTCTTTTTTTCACAAAATTTCATTTAAATATACAATAAACAAAAATCAAATTTCTTTTTCTTATTATAAGTCATAAATTAACCTAAATCAATATAAAACAACATAATTTTATATAAAAAAAAGATATTCTCACTAGAATATCTTTTTCTTGCTTATAATCATTTTAATCTATTAAATACATATTTTGCCATAACAACTTGTATGATAAATAAAATCATCAATAAATAAAATACGGATATAATTCCTATTCCTTGAGCGATAAATCCCAAGATAGCAGGCCCTAATATAACGCCTGTATAACCCATACAAGTTACTGCTGTAACAGCAGCATTTATTGGCATATCTTTTTGATATTGCAACAAACTATATAATACAGGCACAATATTTGCAGCTCCTAAACCAAGTAAAACAAAACCAACCAACATTAAATAGAAAGTATCTATAATAATTATCCATAAAAATCCTAATCCCGCTAAACTACTTCCTAATACTACAGCTTTTTCCTCGCCTAAAAATTGTACTACTTTATCCCCAATTAAACGCATGATAAGCATTGCTACAGAAAAAACAGCATATCCTACACCAGCTAAAGATAATTCTACATCTTTTACCTCAGCTAAAAATACACCGCCCCAATCCATGATTGCACCTTCGCCTAAAAAGCTCACACATGCTAAAATGCCGAATAAAACAACAATTCCTTTAGGAATAGCAATCGCACTTTCACTATTAGCACTTTTATAATCTAAAAAATATCTGCCAAAGAAAATTACAATAGCTAAAATTATTAAACAATGAATGATTGCTATAAAAAATACATCAAGTCCCATCTTAGCTAAAATACTAAATAAGCCAGCGCTACAAAAACAACCAACACTCCAAAAACCATGCATACTAGACATCATGCGTTTTTGCGATAATTTTTCAACAACAACAGCATTGATATTCATACAAACTTCTATACAACCCATAATAGCGCCTACTACAATCAAACAAATAGCATATGACCAAACATTAGGTAAACAAGACAACGCTACTAATACTATCGCAAATAAACTACCTGTAGTAACCATCACTTTTTTACAACCAAATTTTTTGCCTAAAAGACCGCCAATCGGTATAACAATAAAAGCACTTATACCTATGCACAATAATAATAATCCCAAAATATCTGCTTCAATATGTAAACGTTCTTTAATCATAGGTATCATAGGCGCCCATGTGGAAATGGCAAAACCTGGTATAAAAAAAGCCATTCTAGCTGCATATTGTTCTTTTTTACCGACCTTAAACTGCATTAACTCTTTGTCTTCTAAACTCACAAATAAACCTCTTTTCTTTTTTTTATTTTAGATAAACTCCTATATATACATATCATATTATATGAAATTAATAAAAAAAGCTATAATAATAAAACCTTGTATAGCCTAATTTTTTTTAGCTATACAAGGTTTATTTTTATTATATTTAATTTAAAACTTTAAATACATAAGAAGATACTATTGCTTGCAAAACAAACAGTCCAGCTAAGATACAAAATACTGTTACAATACCAATCCCATGAGCAATAAAACCTAATAGCGCAGGACCAAACATTACTCCTAAATAACCCATACTAGTAACAGCTGTTACTGCTGAATTTATGGGCATTTCTTTTTGTCTACCCAATAAAGTGAATACTACAGGAACAATATTTGCAGCTCCAAAACCAAGAAGAATAAAACCAAATTGCATCATAAAGAAATTATCAAAAACAATAGAAATTATATATCCTATACTTGCTACTATTCCACCAAAAATAACAACGCGCTGTTCGCCTAATTTTTGTACTACTTTATCACCAATCAAGCGACCAATGAGCATAGCTGCTGAAAATACTGCATAACCAACACCAGCTAAAGATAAATCTACACCTTTAGCTTCTGTCAAAAATACACCACTCCAGTCCATCATACCACCTTCACCCAAAAAGGATATAACGGCTAAAACTCCAAATAAAGTTACAATCCCTTTTGGTATAGCGATAGCTTTACCATTACTAGCACCTTTATACGGTAAGAAATATCTACTGAAAGCAAAAATAATCATGAAAATAATAATACAATGTATAATTGCTATTTGACTAATACCCAAACCTAATTTAGCCAAAATACTAAATAAACCAGCTCCAGCAAAACAACCTACACTCCATAAAGCGTGCATACCAGACATCATGCGTTTTTGGGAAAGTTTTTCTACGATTACAGCGTGAATATTCATATTTACATTCAATATACCACCTATAGCACCTAAAACAAACAAAAAGATAGCATACATATAAATATTAGGTAACATGGATAATATTATAATTTCTACACCCATGCACAAACCCATAACACTCAAAACTTTTTTACAGCCAAATTTTTGTGCAAACAATCCAGCTATAGGCATCATCAAAAAAGAACTTACACCAATACATAATAACAATAAACCCAATATATCAGCGCCAATTTGTAAACGTTCCTTTATAATCGGTATCATTGGTGCCCATGTAGATATACCAAAACCTGCAACAAAAAATATTATTCTAGCTGCATATTGTTCTTTTTTCCCCACTTGAAGTAAATTCAAATCCTGTTCTTTTACACTCAAAATATTATCACCTCTTACTAAAAATACTGATATATTATATCTATACTTCTATTTTCTGTCTAGTAGGATATTTATATTATTTATTGACATTCAATTTATAGCTTTCTATAATATAGTTTGATTTCAAACTATATTGGAGGTAATAAAATGTTATCTGGCGAATTGCATTTTCTTTTATTAAAAAGTTTTCATCACAGTAACAAAAATATTGTCCAAAAGATTTCATCATTAAAGCTTTTACCTGGTCAGCCCAAAATTTTAGAATATCTTTTAGAACATAATGGCTCTATAGCTAAAGATATAAGTAACTATTGCGTCTTAGACAAATCAACTATCACCAGTTTATTAGTTCGCATGGAAAAAGATGGTTTAATTACGCGAAAAGCACATTCTACAGATAAACGTTCTGCTTATATCTATCTGACTGAAAAAGGTCTTCAAATGGCTCATAAAGTAAAAGAAATTTGCTTTAGCATTGATGATAAAGCCTTAAAAAACATTCCACCTCAAGAAAAACAACATCTTTTAAAAACACTTAATACAATAATCAAAAATTTAGAGGAGGAATAATCTTGAAAGTCATATCTCTACGTTATTTTTATTTCTTTTTAGGTATTATTATAAATTCATTTGGCATAGCTTTTATCACCAAAAGTAATTTAGGTACCTCACAAATATCATCTATTCCTTATATTTTTAGCCTTGAATATACCGATTTCAGCTTTGGTTTAACGACCTTCATCTTCAATATAATTTTTATCTTAATTGAAATAGCACTTTTACGCCGTGATTTTGAACCTATACAATTTTTACAAATAGTAGCCAATATCATATTTAGTTTCTTCATTGATGTTAGCATGAATTTACTATCAGCCTTTGAGCCTGAAACCCTTATCGTAAAATTAATATCGCTTTTTATTGGTTGCTTTATTTTAGCAATAGGAATTTCTATTGAAGTCGCTCCTAATTTAATTGTTGTTCCTGGAGAAGGCGTTGTCCGTGCTTTAGCTTTAGTCATTGCTTTGAAAAAGCCACAAATAAAATTTGGTACAGTAAAAATCTACTTTGATATAACTTTGATAGTAATTGCTTGTATATTATCCTTTATCTTCTTTGGCGAATTAAATGGTATCGGCATTGGTACTATTATCTCTGCTTTATTTGTTGGTAAATGCATCAATATCGTAAATAAATATTTTAAATTTCTCACTCATATCCGCAATCTACAATATATAAAATCTTAAGAAACTAATTTTAAACCAACAACAGAAGATAAAATCATTGCTATACAAACAAGTCTTTTCCAATTTGCACTTTCACCATAACGAATAATTCCCACCAAAACACCACCTACTGAACCAATTCCTGACCATACTGCATATGTAATACTCATTGGTAAAGTTTTCAAGGCTAAATTTAATAATAATAAACTTATAGCAAAAGCTAAAACCATTTTTATAATCAAAATTCCAGATTTTTTTAATCCTAAATGCTTAACTAATTGCCACTTATTCATATAATTTATACTTAAAACTTCTAAAAGTCCTGCAATAACAACATAAATCCATTCCATAATCAATCATCTCATCTTTCTACTTTTTCATTCAATAATTTCAAGCCAATAACACCTAAAATCAAAATAATAATAAATAATAATTGCCAAAAACTAGGAAAAATACCAAAACCTAAAAATTCTACTAAAATAGTACCGATAGCACTCAATCCTACAAATACAGAATAAGCAGTACCGACAGGAAGCGTATTGCCTGCTGTAATCAAACAATAACTAGAACCTAAAATAGATAATGCTGTTACACCCCACTGCCATGGAAGTTCAGCATATTTTAAACCTGTTACCCACACCAACTCAAATAAAGTTGCTCCTATAATTTTTAACCAACCAATATTCATAAAAAAACCTCCTAAAACTAAAAATAAAAAGGGCTATAGACCATGCTGTTTTTCTCAGAAACAACAAAATCTATAGCCCTTTTTCATGGCAAATTTACTTATAATAGATTATCAAAAAAAATTTTTTCTGTCAATTTGCTAATTATTATTTTTACGCATTATAACTAACTCATCTAAAATATTTTGATAAAAACTTCCATTTAATTTATAAAATTTAAGATAGATAAATAAAATAATAATAAATAATGAAGCAGATGCCACAAACATCATTAATCTAAGACCTAATATCGTATCTGCAGTTTGCATTACATTTGGTACATAACCAACTAAAGATAAAACCATTGCCCCTATAAAGCCAGCTATAGCTGAACCAAATTTTGCTGTAAAAGTTTGCACCGAAAAAACTATTGCTTCACTTCTAACACCACATTTATATTCACCATAATCAACTGTATCTGCTAACATCACTGTAGTTGATACACCAGCCAAAGCATTTCCTAAACAAAATAAACTAGCTACACTGAAAAATAAAACAACACTTGCTTTGTGGTCATCACCAACAAAAAACATACCCAATAAACCTAAAACTAATAAAACAGCAGATAAAATATAAACTGCTTTTCGTGAAAATTTATTTGCTAAAGATGGAAAAGCTATCAAACCTATAGAGCCAACAATAAAATTAACTATGCCAAAAATAGAAAACCATTCTTCATGACAAACTACATATTTGAAAAAATAAATATTCATTCCAGTCCATAAAAATACTGCAATTTGCTGTAATATCGTCATAAAAATAATAATTAATAATTGATCATTTTCCTTCAAAAAATTCAATACTTCACTAAGTTTAATATCTCTTTTATTTTTTATAACTACATGTTCACTGACATTTCTTACACATATTATTTCACAAATATTGAATACAACAGCTACAATCACGGCAAATCTCAAATAACCATCACTTTCACTAGCTCCCATATTCACACCTAAACAAGCGATTACTAATAAACCAATTGTAGACATCATTTGACCACCAAAAGTCGCAAATAATCTAGATAACATAGAAATTTCATTTCTAACTTTAGCATCATTTGAAAATGCCGGTATCATTGCCCAAAAAGGTACGTCCATCAATGTATATGTAAGACTCCATAATAGATATGTAACAATACACCAAACATTTATCAAAATTCCTTGTAAAAAAGTTGCCGGATTTAAATATAATAGAATTAAAACAAAAGAATTTATTATTGTTCCTATTAAAATCCAAGGACGAAATTTTCCCCATTTAGTTTTTGTATTATCAACAAGCCAGCCCATAAAAGGATTAGTTATAGCATCTACAATGCGAACCACTAAAAATAAAGTACTCACAAAAATTAACGATACACCAACTACATCGGTATAAAAAATCATCAGAAAAGCAGCTATCATATTATAAATAAAATCTTTTCCATAAGCTCCTATTCCATAAGATAATTTCTCTTTCCATAAAAGTTTTTCCATAAATAAATTTGCTCCTCCATTTTTTTAATTTTTATAAAATAAAAAGACTATAACTCCTCTGTTTTGTTCAGAAACAGAAAAAGTTATAGTCTAAAATGACGAATTCAATATTTTTCTATGGAAATATTATGCAAAATTTTTAATGAGTTGTCAATAATTATTCATAAAATATAAAGAAAAAAGCACTGAGATATTTCAGCGCTTTTTTTCTTAACTGGCAACTTCCTATCCTCCCAGCACGTCTCCATGCAAGTACTTTCGGCCTCTAAATGCTTAACTACTGTGTTC